>Ga0268262_10000733_pt1 | contig 42589 bp, 27 predicted proteins | sample TergutNc150P3_FD_190354 | JGI IMG/M metagenome (GOLD analysis project Ga0268262, IMG submission 190354) | Nasutitermes corniger P3 segment gut microbial community from laboratory colony in Florida, USA - Nc150 P3 (SPAdes) (version 2) | ecosystem: Host-associated > Arthropoda: Insects >...
TGATGTTCAAGGGCACCAAAACCATCGGCACCAGGGACGGCAAGAGGGACATCGAGCTAAACGCGGCCCAAGACAAAGTCCAAGCGGAAATCCGAAAAGAGAGGGCGATACTGCGGGAAAAGCAGCGCAGGGGGGAAATCGCTGACATGCAAGATCCCAACGTCAGGACTCCAAGGCTTCAAGAGCTATTGGAAGAGTTCGACAAGCTGGTGAAAGAGCAGAGGTCGCTCATCGTCAAAGACGAGATATGGAACATCTACAACGCTGCGGGGGCCACTGGGATAAACGCAAGCACTGGCAATGACAGAACAAATTACATCGTAGTTGTCCCTTCAAATAAGCTGGAGCTTTGGGCTTGGCTAGAGTCCGACCGCATAATGAACCCCGTTTTCAGGGAGTTCTATAGCGAGCGCAGCGTTATCCTTGAGGAAAGAAAGCAGACCTTGGAATCAAGGGGCGGGGGCCTAGGGCGAGTAAACGAACATTTCAACGCCATGAACTGGGTCGCGGCTCCTTACACATGGGAAGTGATTGGCTGGCCCAGCGACATCTCCTACGTGACCAGGGAAGATGCAAACCAGTTTTATGCCACGTACTATGCGCCAAACAACATCACAGCCATCTTGGTGGGTGACTTCAAGACCAACGATGCCATTGCGCTGATGGAAAAATACTTCGAGCGCATCCCCGGCAATCCAAAGGGCGTGCCGGAAATATATACAGAGGAACCCACAAGGGTTGGCCAAAAGCGAATGTACGCCGTCACAGAGGCGCAGCCCAGCATTCGGATCAATTTCCATGCGGTTTCCGCAGTACACAAAGACGCTCCTGCGCTTACCATATTGGCTTCAATCCTTGGCGGCGGTGGAGGATTTGGCCGGGGCGGCGGTGGAGGAAGCTCCTCTGGAAGGCTCTCTAAAAGTCTAGTCTTGGAACAAGGTGCCGCCCTTTCCGCCTCGGCGAACTTTAGCGGCATGAAATATGGCGGATCATTTAACTTGAGCGCGTCGCCGACGCCGGGCAAGACCCCCGAAGACATGGAGCCGCTGCTCTACGCCGAAGTCCAAAAAATAGTTGAGAACGGAGTAACAGACGCGGAACTGCAGCGGGCAAAAATATCTAGGGAAAACGCCATGCTGATGATGCAGGAGAGCAACGTTGGCATTAGGTCTGCCCTCGAAGCCGCCGAAGCCTCTGGCACGTACCAAGATTACTTGGATAACATTCCAAAGTTCAAGGCCGTCACCAAAGAAGACGTCCAGCGCGTGGCAAAGGATTACATCATTAAGGACAGGGCCAATGTTTTGGTCACCACCCAAGCCGCGCCTGCCGCAGGTGGCCGCGGTCGCTCAAACCCAGCTAGGGAGGCAAACTAATGCTAGGACGAATCATTCTTTCTATTGTCGTCGGCGTTTCATTTTTATCCGCGCAAGCGATACCCGACAGGCCAGAAAAAATCACATTTCCGCAATTGTCTTTCCAAGTCCCAAAGGCAAAGGACTACAAGGCCAGCCTAAAAAACAAGATCCCTGTCTATATCTCTGACAATGCTTCCAATGCGCCCATCATCAACGTCAGCATACACTGGAGGGGCGGCGGCTACATGGAACCCACAGGCAAAGAGGGCCTTGCTGGCTGTTATGGCTCGCTGCTCGCATCATCCGGCTCCACAAAGCTGGAAATTGAAAAGCAGGAAGACATCCTTGACAACCTTGCGGCCTCCATCAACAGCAACTGCGGCCCGACAGATGGCTCCATCTCCATGCGGTGCTTGGCGAAAGACTTCGACCAAGTGTTTGGATTGATGATGGACACATTCAACCACCCCGCGTTCCTGCAGAACCGCCTAGACCTGAACAAGCGCCGAACTAGGCAGGCCCTGTTGCTGAGGAACAACGAAGTTACCATGATAGCTTCTTACCAAATGGGACACTTGCTGAGGGGCGAGGATCATTTTTCGGTCAGGTCTTCAACGCCGGCAAGCATTGACTCCATAACAAGGGAAGACCTTCTGGCATTCCATTCGCGCATCAAGCACCCATCAAACTTCATCGTGACTGTTTCGGGCAAGTTTGACAGAAGGCCCGTGATGGACAAGCTGAACGCCACGATAGGGTCAATGAAGGCTTCAAAGGACGCCCAAGTAAGCCCCAAAATCCCTGCCCCTGAATTTACGCGCACACCAGGCATCTATGTCGTTGACAGGGCAAACGCCCCGCAGGCAGTCGTTCAATGGGCATCCCCAGGCATGCGCCGCGGTGACACGGACTGGTACGCAGCAGTGGTGATGAACCAAATATTGGGTGGCGGCTTTACTAGCAGGCTGATGGCCAAAATCCGCTCCGACGAGGGACTGACCTATGGCATCAGGACCGCGCTAGGAGAAGGGGCCAACTGGACTGGCGATTTTACGGGCAATGCCCAAACAAGCAACAACACGGTGGCTTACCTGATGAAGCTGGCTCTGGCCGAGATGGACAAGCTGAAAAAAGTGGCGCTCACCAACGATGAGCTAAAAGCCGTCAAGGAAGGCCTAATTGATTCATTCCCTAGCCAGTGGGCCAAGTCGGCGATTGTCGGCAGGTTCGCATCAGAAGCTATGGACGGATGGCCGGAAGATTGGTGGATCAACTACCGCGAAAAGATACAGGCCGTTTCTGCGGCTGACGTTCAGCGGATGGCGAATCGTCTGCTTGACATGGACAAAATGATCGTCCTTGCAGTCGGACAGGCAAGCGTCATCGAAGCCGGCGACCACGACCGCAAAGTCCTTCTAAAAGACATTTTGCCCCTGCCAATGCAGCGCATGCCGCTGAGAGACCCTATGACTGGCAAGCCCATGAATAGGTAGCTCAAAAGAATAGGCAGCAAAGCAAAGAGCCGCTAGGGCAGACTGCCTTGGCGGCTCTTATTATGAAGAAGTCAGACGCGGCACTCATTACCCCCCTGGCGTGTGCCCCTTTTCGTCCAGCAGCCTCACGCCCAGAATACGGGCCAGCCTGAAGCTCATTTCTTCTTGGTGCAGGTGGCAATATGCGTTCAGGTGTTCGCCTTCTATTGACCTTGGGGTGACGCGGCGGGCCTGCGCTCGGTGAGCCGCCAGCGGCATGTAGGTTATTTCGGCGGTTAAATTGTGCTCGCCGGCAAATTCCAATATCCGCTGCGTCTCTTCTTGGGCTTGGCGGGGGTCGGCCTCCGGGTGCAGCATCGGGACGCGCCGCCTGATCTCATTGAATAGCGCAGGGTCGTCCGACTGAATGCGAAGCAAGGCGTCGTGTATCATTTTCCTGACAGGCTCTAGATAGCTGCTCATGCCCTTTTCGTCAACAAGCACTAAGCAGGCCAAAGCCCATGCGTAAAGGTTTTCATTTTCGTCTATGCTGACCGGCAGGAACCTTACGGGCCTTGGAATGAATCCTGCCTGCTTGAGCAAGGCAAAGGCGTTGCCGCCGCCCTTGACCTGCATAACCGTACCGCTGATTGGCTCCAGCCTCAAAGAAGCCAATTCCGGCCGGACCATAAGCTCCTTAGCCAAATCTTCGCTGCGTGTGCGGACAAGGCGCACACCTTGTTCCACCTCGACTTCGCCAAGCCGCTCTCCGAGATCGGCAAATAGGTTGAGCAGCGGCTGGGGGAGTTCGACGCCATCTGGGCCTCTTACATTGGCCTTGGCTTCTTCCAACGGGATGCCGGAATCCAGCGCCCTTATCAGTGTGCCAGCAGAGAAGCGGAAGCCCACCATCGCGTCAATCACCTCTACATCGGCGACTTGCGCCAGCTTTAGCAGCCTATGCGGGTTCTGCATCACGGGCGTGAGCAATTCCAAGTTTGCGTGGGCATATAGCGGCGCGATTTGAGTGAGTTGCTCCCAGTGGCCCTCTGCCCCTGCCGCATCGCGCAAGATGTACTCCTGCGCCAAGGCGGCCCCGTGCTCGGTTAGGGCAAGGTAGCGTCCCTCGTTGTCTGCGGCGGCGATTCCCATCCTGGTGAGAAAAGGCAAAAAGGAGTTCATGGCCAGTGCTTCGTTCATCGGGCGCAGTGCCTGCAAAAAAGCGAGAAAGGGCCTCGTTTCCAATACTTGGCCTTTGCGCTCTAGTAGGTGCCGCATTAAAAAACACCTGTCCTCTGGAGATGGCATCCTCCACAGCTTTAGGTCGTCCTCTAAAAGTTTGGCGAAGGCCCTTTCGGCCACCCACCTTGGCGGCTGGGCCAAGACAGCGGGGACTAAGGTATCAACAAAGCCCTCTCGGCTCCAGAGAAGTCCCATCCTGTGCAGCAGCGCGAAAACCAAAGTGGCGTCCCTCTCATCTGAAAGGAAGGCGTTTTGATCCAGCAATTGATTCAGTTCTTTTTTGGCCGGAAGCCCGCCCTTCAATATCCTCATGCCATTGACGCAGCGCAACAGGACGGAAGTCAGGGCAAGCGAGAAGCCAAACTGTGTGCTGGGCATCAGCGATATTTCGCCCTCGGCTTGGAAATTGAGTGCCGCGTCGTCAAAGTCGGCCAATGCGTCCCCTACTCTCTCTGGAACCGTCCAGTTCCCGCATGGAGTACCTGGGGGGCCGCCATTTGGGAAAACTAGGCCAAGGTTGAATAGGCTTTGAGCGGTGCCTTCATCTGCCACTTTGTTTTCGGCAGCCATAGATTTTAGCACCTTCAGCGTGCCAGAGGGAAGATCCGCGAGTGCATTTGTGAGGCAGTTGTTGTCCTCAAGGTGAAAAACCATAGTCTTGAGCAGCCGGTGCCTGCCGTCGCCCGCATCGTTCCAGCCATTAGGCACAGGCAGCCTGCGCGACTCGCAGATGCGCTTCAACTGCTCTTCAGAGCACATGGAAAGAAGCTGGAAATATTGTGCGGCCATTTGCCCAAGACCTAGTGGTGCCAAAAATGACCCTCTAGCTTCTCACGGAATTGGCAAAAAAGCAATGGTTTTATTTTAAGGCTGTGTTTGAATGCCGCTTAGACACTCACATCCCAACCATTTTTGCCATAAGTATGGCACCCGCGGCAGAGACGTTGAGGCTGTCGGTTTTGGCGGCCATCGGGATTCGCACATGCTTTGTGCATTTCGATTTCCAAACTGCATCTAGTCCGTCAGACTCGGAGCCCAGCACCAAGGCCGCCCTGTCCGCTGGTTCCCACAGCCATGCCGATTCCGCGTTACTGTCATCGGCTGTGCCCACTATTTCGGATTTCATATTGTGGCCGTTCTGCAGCCATGCGTCCAATACCCGGTCAAGGCCATCGCACTTTAGAACGGGCATTTTCCAAACCGCGCCCATCGAAACGCGCACACAGCGCCTAGAAAAAGGATGCGGCCCCTTGCCCAAAATAGCCGCACCCATCCCAAGCCCCGCCGCTGTTCGCAGCAGTTGGCCCAGATTGTCGGCGTTGTCAATCTGGGGCAAAACCAACAGTTTAGGCGATAGCGCGATCTGGGTTTCATTAGGGGGGGCTGGCACTTCGCAGCAGCAGAGGACTCCACGATGAAATTGGAATCCGACCAAATTATTTATTTCATCGGTGACTAAAGAGAATAGCTCCGCATCGCTGCTGATTTTGGATTCCCATTCCTTGGATTGCCTTGAATCGCACAAGACGGAAACCAGCTTCAGTCGGCATTTTTTCGCGGCCTTCAATGCCTCTTCGACAAGCAGCCTGCCCTCGCAGATGAAATACCTGCCCATCTCTTCGCGGACAGCCTTTCCCTTTAGATCCGAGTAAAGGGCCAGTTGCGGAGTGTCATTCATGGGATTCATGGGCCACATACAAAAGAATACTTCAGTAGCATGTATGATAGCTACATGATACTTACCAAGCCCCAAATCCAAAAGATAATCGCGCTTCTCAAAGCCGCCCACCCAGGCGCGAAGTGCGCCCTTGAACACAAAAGCCCGTTCCAGTTGATCGTCGCCACCATCTTGAGCGCACAGTGTACAGACGAGCGCGTGAATAAGACCACACCCGCCCTTTTTGCAAGATACCCCAACGCCGCTTCTCTGGCGGCTGCCGATGTTGCCGAACTGGAATCAATCATAAGGCCCACGGGGTTTTTCAGGAACAAAGCCAAAAACTTGATTGGCATGGCCTCCGCCTTGGTTAGCCGTTTTGGCGGTGAGGTGCCCAACGATTTTGAAGCGCTAAAGTCGCTCCCCGGCGCGGGGCAAAAGACAGCAAACGTGGTGCTGGCAAACGCATTCGGCGTGCCCGCGCTGGCGGTGGATACCCACATTTTTCGCGTTTCAAGGCGCTTGGGGCTGTCTGCGGCAAGCACCCCAGAAAAAGTAGAGGCCGACCTTTGCGCCGCCTTTCCAAAAAGCGCGTGGATAGAATTGCATCATCTGTTGATATGGCATGGGCGCAAAGTTTGCCTTGCCAGAAAACCAAAATGCGAGGGCTGCCCCTTGGCAAAGCTATGCCCAACGGGTAAGGGCGAAATCAGTGATCCTCACGCGAAATAAGCGAAAAGACTAAGGGAAGCCGATTACCCCTTTAGCCACTCCAGCATTTTCTCTGGTTTGTGAAAGCCATTCAGGCGCCTGATTTCAACTCCGTCCGCCGTCAAGAGTATGATCGTTGGGTAGGCGGAAACGCCCATGGATTTGGCTAAGTCCGGCCTGACCTTTTCTGTGTCAATCCGCACGGCGATGGCGTTATTCCTTATCCAGTCCACCACTGTGGGGTCTGGCCAAGTCTTTTCGTCTAGCTCCTTGCACTGGGCGCACCAGTCGGTGAACGTGTCAACTAGGATCATCTTGCCCTCGGCCTTTGCCTTTGCCGCAGCGGCCTCATAGTCGTGTTCTATCCACATATCGTGTACGCCGCTAGAATCGTCGGCTGCCACATTCCCGCCCCTCGGCAGCAGGGGCACGTCCAGATACAGCTCTGTGGCCCGCACTCCTAGCAGCACGGCTATTGCCAGTGAGATCAGCGCGAAGCCCTTGCGTACGTGGCCCATAAGTCCATCTGCGGCCTCGAATGCTCCGAAAACTCCGGCGGTCAGCAGCGTAACTATGGCCCACATAAAGTAGTTGGCCCATTCAGGCACTATCAGACGAATGTTCCAAGCGGCAAAAGCTAGGATTATTATGCCTAAAGTCTGCTTGAACCTAGTCATCCAGTCGCCGCTCTTTGGCAGGGCCGAAACCGCCGTGCCGCCGATGATGAATAGGACGCCCATGCCTTGGGCGAACACAAACATCTTTAGCGCGCCCTCAAAGACATGGCCGTTTTGCCCAATCTCGACGATAGCCGTCCCAATCAGGGGGCCTACGCAAGGGGCGGAGATGGGGCCAAGAATAAGCCCTGTAGCAAACGCGCCCAAAAAACCTTTGCGGGGGCCGCTGCTCTGCAATTTCTCCGTCCATGATTCGGGCAGCCTGATTTCAAATGCCCCAAATAGGCTTATGGCAAATATCGCAAAGATGACGCTGACCGGAATTAGGAAGCCAGGCTGCTGGGCAAATTGGCCGAAAACAGAGCCCGTCAGGGCGGCTATCACGCCCAGCACGGTATATGTAAGCGCCATGCCTTCAGTGAGCACCAGCCCCAGCAACAATCCCCTAAGCTTGCTGGCGTTGCGCGCCCCGATCACGGCCATCGTTATCGGGATCATCGGAAGCACGCACGGCGTCAGGCTTGCGCCGATGCCCCCCAAGAAAAACAGAATGAGGATTTTGATAAGTCCATCGCTTTTTTTGGCGGGCTTTTCAGTGGACGCACCTGGCGCAGCCGAAACGCTGGGGGCTGGCGAGATTACGTTCTCGCTGGCCGGCGCAGTGGTTACTAAAGGGGCTGATGCAACTTCTGGTTGGTTTTTTTCTGCTGGTGCAGGGTCTGGCGGGGCCGCGACCAATGCTGCATTGTCTTCTGCGCTTGGCGATGGGTCGCTGGGAATGTCCTTGGCCTTTATTCTCAGCACCTTGTCAACTGCCGGGAAGCACTGCCCCCCTTCGCCTTCCATGCAGGACAAATAGGAAACAACGAGCGAAACGGGATCCTTCAGCCCCTCGCCCTTGATCGGTATCTTGATGGTCCCGCTCCAATATGGGGCCCCAAGGGCATCCGCGCCAGATGGCGGGGGCAACGGGCCAAAGCTGAGCTTTCCTGGTGTGCCCGGCTTTAGAAAAACCACAATGTCGGACGCGTGGGCCACGCTTGGCACATTCAGGATCACGGCCCCATTGCGCCAAGTTGCCTTAATGTCCTTTTCGGGATTGAAGTCCTGCGCGTGGATTGGCAAGAACCCAAGCAGCGCAGCAGCCAAAGCGAATAATTTTGTAAATCTAGCCATACCGACCCCCCATGATGGAAAGTTGTTTAATGACAAGCCTGCATCATCATTATCGCTCAAATAGTCTATCTTTGCAAGATTCTGGCGGCTGAACTCCTTGCGTGGGGCAGCTTAGTATAAACTGTCTGCATGACAGAAACACTCCTGACTGAAAGCCGCCAATTTGTTGCCGACCACTGCCACTCCATGCCCGGATTGTTTGAACCCCGCCACGGCCACAACTGGGAACTGGAGGCTACAGTTAGAAATCATGAATCATTTCGGCTTGGATCGGCCCTCGATTCGCTGATAGAAACAATTGATTATTCATTATTGAACGACCACTGTTTTTTGGGAGAGAGAAATGCCACAGCCGAGGCTGTGGCAGAATTGACATTTCGATATTTAGAAACGCAGGGTCTAAAGCCCCTGATTGTCCGTGTTAGAGAGAAGCCAAATTATTGGGCCGCCTGCAAACGTAGGAGTTTTGCATAAATATTTCATTTTTTTGGCCTATTTCAGGAATATTTCTGATTTATTTGGTATCATTGTCATAGAGGGACCGGCGCAAGGAAGCCGAAGGATTTTTAGGTTGGAGAAGCCCTTAATGACAGACGCAGACGACACGCTGAACCCCAAGCCTGTGCCATCTACTCTCGGCGAGAGAATCAAAGCCGTGAGGATCGAATGGGACTGGGCGCAGGACGAATTGGCTGAAATACTGCGCGTTGACCAAGCGTCAATCTCTTTTTGGGAGCGCGACAAGATCAAGCCATCGGGGGCTGCGATGGTCGCCTTGGCCGCCCTTTTCAGGACTACTGCCGATGCGCTGGAGACCGGCCAAGATTTTGTGGTTCCCAAGGCCCCAAGCCGCGGCGAAGGCAAAAGAAAGTCGCGTCCACTGCCAAGAGGCATCTGCCTGCCAGTCGGCCAGATTCCGGGGCAGGTGGCTGTCGTTGATTTAGCGACGGGCGACCTATCAGCCCAAGAACTCAGCGAAGCGATGATCAATCTTGGCCAGTACACAAAAGACGGCAGAAAAATTTGGATAGTCGTGGAATAGGAACTGCTAGGCCCCCTAGTTGTTAGGCGCATATTCCTTTGCGCTCTCTTTGCCCGAGAGTACCCTGATGGCGCCCTTGGCCAAGGCCGACATCTCGTTTTCGCCTGGATAGACAGTTATCCCGCACCCAAAGGCTTTCAGCAGGCGGCGGATTTCGCCGACCAAAAAATCCGCTCTAGCCATCCCGCCAGTCAGCAAAATCTGGTCAACTTTATCGCCGTCAAAGGCAGGAAGCATCGAGCTGATCCATTTCGATATTTGGTAGGCCTCTGCGTCTAGTATTGATCGGACATGTTCGTCCCCTGCGACGTACTGCTTCCCAAGCTCGATCAGGTTTGAAGTCCCCAGCAGGTCTATCAGGCCGCCCTTGCCCTTGATCAGCTGCTTTAGCTCGGCGGGGGAGTACTGGCCGCTCAGTACCAGTTTCATAAAAGCCGCAATGGGCAGGCTGCCGCTCCGCTGGGGCGTAAATGGGCCCTCGCCGTCAAGGGCATCGTTTGCGTCAATGTACCTGCCATTCTTGTGGGCGCCTATGGATATGCCGCCACCCATGTGGCAGACGATGAGGTTCAGCCTTTCATAAAACGTTTCGTTGTCCTCTGCGTACCTGTGCGCCGTGGCGATTTGGTTCAGCGCGTGGCTTATCACCTTTCGTCTGATCGCTTTCATGCCCGTTATCTTGACCCTCTCTGCCGCCTCGTCAACCACCACTGGGTCAACGATGAAAGCCGGCTTGCCGGTGTTTCCAACCAAGTCGCGCGCTATCAGCCCGCCCAAGTTGGAAGCGTGTTCCCCAAGCACGCCGTTTTTTAGGTCTTCAATCATCCTTTCGTTGACGTTGAATGTCCCATGCGGAATCGGGTGGAGCAGCCCCCCGCGCCCCGACACTGCATCCAAGTCCTCCATTGATATGCCGTTGGCGCCCAAGAACGCTTGAATGGCATTTTTGCGAAACTGAAACTGGGCGGTGATGGGCTGGCCTTCAAATGGAGCCAGCTCTTCCGGGGAGTGCTGAATCTCCTGCGTGAATTTTTCCGAATCGCCCTCAAACACCGCAATTTTGGTGGACGTAGAGCCAGGGTTGATCGAAAGTATCCTGTATCGCTTAAAAAACACGTCTTTCGGCGTGACGCGCCAATCTCCCTTTTTGTGCCTACGAAGCGCGTTTGCCTTTACCGTCAGCCTGATGTCTTCTGCTGTGCAGTCTTTTGCCAGGCTCATCCCCTTGAAGCCGATGCCAAACACCGAGCCGAACTTTTTCGCCTCTGGGTACTGGGCCGACAAAAGATAGTAGAGCAGGTTGCCCGTGTCCAAGTTGGGGCATATAAGGACATTGGGCCTGCCATCAAAACCGGCGATGCCTTGGTTTTGGAAATACATGGCAGAGCGCTCACTTAGCGCCGCGCTGACTTTCACCCCGCCCTTGATCCTGATGGAAGAATAGCGCTCCCCCTTTTCCACTCGCCTTGCAAGCGCCTCTGGCAGCAGCTTTGCCGCTTCGCCCACGAGATCGGCGCCTTGGCCTTCGTCTGACCCGTGGTGGGAATAGCTCACCAAAGCACCGCTGATCGTGGGCAGCACCGATTCGGGGAACAAATCGCGGGCTATGGCGCAAGTCCCCACCGCCACTTCGGCCAGAGTCTTGGCGTCCATGAATGTGTTTACCCCAGCATCGCCCAGCACCAAAATATTGTTTGGGAACAGCGCGGAAGTGTGGCTGTCCGGCAGCACAAAAATCCCTGCCTCGATGGCCACGTCGTCTTTTTTGAAGAGTTTTATCATCGGCCTGAAATAGTCCTTGGGGTCGTGCTGAGCGCCAGCAACGACTGAATCGGCGTGTCCTGCGAGGACAGCCGCAAGGGCAAACCAAGCCGGGAGCGCGGCCCGCTGGAGGGCTTCCGCTTTACCTATTGCTTCGCCCCTTGCGCCAAGGCGGTCGGCGATGATGGCCGCATACTCCTTGACCAAATCCTTTCGCTCGGCGATGTCAACAAAGGCGCACTCGGAGAATGCGTAAGCCATGCGGTCTTTGTCAATGTGTGCGCCATCTTGGGTTGCAACGTCGGCCACGTCATCGTAGGATGCAAGCATCACAGGGCGGATGAACCTAGTGAGGTGGCACACCGCCTCTATTACGCGGATGTCCAAGGCCTCGGGGAAGACAACAGTGGGCCTCTCCTTCATGGATTCAAGTATCTGCTGGTCAAAACAAGTTTCTATATTGAACATGACGCCCCCTGAAATGCCCGATAGTGCAATTGTATGTGAAATACCAATTTGCAATCAAAATGCTCTATGTGTAGAATGAATATTTGGAGTATTTCATGGTCGCCCAAATACAGATACCAAAGAAACGACTCGCCGAGCTAGAGAGGTACAGGGACTCCAAGTTCAGTGCCTCGGAGTTCAAACGGTTCCTCTGCCTGTGGATGCGAGCGGAGCAGGAGCTGCCGACGGCGGTGATAGCGAGGGCCACCGGCTTCCACGAGGCCACCGTCAGGATCGTCCAGAGGGATTTCATAGACAGGGGCATCGACGCCATCATTGGTGGCGGGAGGGGCGGGAGGCGCCACCAGCTTATGGCGCCCAGTGAGGAGGCGGCGTTCCTGAAGGGCTTCTACAAAGCGGCCCGCGATGCCTCGCTGTTCACCGTCGGGGCGGTCAAGGCGGCCTTGGAGAAAAGGCTGGGGCGGCAAGTACACCAGTCCATCGTCTACCGCATGCTGGAGCGCAACGGATGGAGGAAGGTGGTCCCGCGTCCCGGCCACCCAGAGCAGAGCAAGGAGGCAGTGGAGGCATTCAAAAAAGGGACTACGCAGAAGCGGTAGCAAAGGCGTGGAGGGAAGCCAAAAGGAGGGAGATGCCGCTGAGGGCCATGTTCCAGGACGAGGCCAGGTTCGGCTGCATCTCCTCCCCAGTGCCTCGTCGCAGATGGTGCGCGAGTTCGTCTATGCGTTCGGCGCGGTGTGTCCCGCCGATGGGCGGCACGACAGCTTGGTGCTGCCGTACGCCGACACCGAGGCCATGGCGATGTTCCTGAAGGAGGTGGCCAAGCGGCACCGCCGGAAATACATATTGATGTTCATGGACCAGGCGGACTGGCACAAGTCGAAGGGGCTGAAAATTCCGGGGAACATGGAGCTGGCCTACCTGCCGCCGCACTCGCCTGAGCTGAACCCGCAGGAGCAGGTGTGGGACGAGCTGAGTGAGAAATTTTTTGGGAACATAGTTTTCAAGAGCATCGATGCGGTGATGGACAGGCTGGTCGAGGGCCTCCGGTGCATGAAGGCGTTTCCGGACGTCCCGAAAAGCCTGACCCATTGGGGACTGGATAAAAAAATGAATATGGAATGTTTTGATTGCAAATAGGTATTACAAATCATTGCCGCTTTTTCTCGTCAACGGACTTCGCCAGTCGTTGCACGAACAATACAAGCAAAATTGCTACTTAAAAGGGGCCTTGCGGCCCCCCCTTATGCCCAGCCCTACTTGGCCCGGCAGCCTATATCGGCCTGCAGCATCAGTTAAACAGGCTCCAGCGGTACTGGACGGCAAAATTCATCCAAGACGGATTGACTGGGTTGATGCCCTTGTAGGCATATTGACCCGTAAGCGTCTCTTGGCCTCTGCCGTTGTTGTTCCTGCTCAGCCACGAGGAGATGCTGGTATCCCAAGTGACCCCCCAGTGATCAGTGATCCTGTACTCCGCGCCTATCCTCCATCCGGCCTTCGCCTGCCCATCTGGCCAAGGGCCATAGGGTATTTCGTAATAAAGGTCGCGGTTGTTGTATTGTCGGACTGTGCCAGGTTCCAAGACTCTGCCGTCCCACCAGTTGGCACTAAAGCCAATAAAAGCAGTCAGGCCGCTTATGGGTGTCCTGTAGCGCAGGTCGGCACCAAAGCGCCAGCCGAAGAGTATCTGCTTCATGCCATCGTTAAGGTAATCGGGTTCGACGCCCCTGACAGCACCTGGCTGACCAGGATCGACTAGGCCGTTAGGGCCGTCAAACTTTTTGAAATCTTTGAAGTACCTGTATTGGGACATGCTGTCACCGTGGCCCGTTATGTAGCTGACGTAGACTCCGAAGCCTGTAGATTCCGTCGGCCCTTTGAAGTCGTGGCCCAACTCATAGATTGGGCTGAAGGCCCTGTCACCTAAGTACGCCTTCATGTCGTTCATGTGGTATGCACCGCCGAGGCGGAAATATGTACGGTGTTCAGCCACTGACTGGGCACTTAAGCTAGGTGCCAGAAGCCCGCTCAGAAGTAAGAAACAAGTTGAGTGTTTCATTCTAAATCCTCCAATGTTGTTTGCCAAAAATTAGAACCTAAAGCCGAATTCGAGCTTGCTGTTGAATTGGCGTGCGCCTCCGTCCCCGGTGTACGTACCCCAGAGTCTGCCGGTATTGTAAGGGGCGATTTGTAGGCCCCATAATGAGTCAACTTTTTGCGGCGAGTAGTCTGACTCGTTGTCCGTTGGTCTCCGCCAATTCCTGACGCCGCCGTTGTTGATGGTATTGGTCCATTCAGTACGTCCTTGGGAGTCCAAGATACCGTTGAAGACGTTACCGATCATGAAGTTAAAGAAAACCGACAGCGTACCCTTGAGGGGAATGGTGACATTCCACGAGAAGTCCGCATAGTACATGTGTCCATTGTTCATTCTGTGGGCGAAACCGTACGGATACAGGACGCCGTCTAAGCCACTACTGCCGCTCATGTTCTGAATATGCCCACGATTACCTGTCGGAACATTGGGGTTGGTAGCGTCCACCAAGAAGGTGGTGTTCGGCAACTTGTAAGACCATGAGTAGCTCGAATAGGTAGCGTCGTCCCAGTTGGCAAATAGGGTCAAATCGCTGATGATGCCGCCCCTCTCGCCGTGCGAGAATGTGACCCATGACCTCACTCTGTGCCTTCCGGTCGCGGTGGTCTCGCCCCAAGGATCAACCATTTCACGCGGCATACCAATGGCCACTAGCTGATCAACGTAACGAATGGAGTTGCTTTCAGTGCTGCTGCGGCCATCGGAGCTGACGGCGTCAAAAACGAAGTTGCCAGTGGTCTTGGCTATAGTCCAGTTCCCACCCCAGTTGAGCCTCCAAGTTGGCTTGGAGACCAAGGGTATCATACATTCCATTTCGGCGGAGGCGTAGTGCCTGCCACGGTCGGCTCTGTTGTACAGGTAGCGAATGTATTGGTAGGTGTTCGAGGCTTGCATGAAGGGGGCCCCGGCATCAGGTATGGTCCCGGTTGGATCCTTCATCTCCATTTCTTCGTCGCGGTACTCGGCGTACAGTGCTCTATTTAGCAAGTTATAGATCAAGCTGACACGGAAATGGCCACCATCGTCGAAGGCCCTGCGGTACATGAACTCGAAGTTTGTGGTTTGCTCGGGCTTCAAGTCCGGGTCAACCTTGAAATACTGTATGGAGTCTGTGTATGCATAATAGTGGCCGAAATTTTTGAGGTTTTTGAGTTCTTCCTTACTGACGAAGCGGGGCTGACCAGAACCTTGGTTCCAAATGTACTTTCTGTTGACGGCTGTCCCATTGGATGCGGCAAAATCGCCCATGGCCGCTTTGTACAAACTGCCGGCGGCCTGCGTGAATATCAGGTTAAACACATGCCTGTTGTCGCCGAAGAGGTCGTACTGCAGCCTGAGGCGAGGGTTTAACGTGATGGAATTCACCAACTCGCCGTCCGGCACGTTGGGGGTGGGCTGCTGGGTGACCAGGCTTTGATCCAAGCGAATGCCCGCGCTAACGGAGAAGTTGTCGTTGAAAGTCCAATTGTCGTTGAGATAAACCGAAGTGGTCTGGGCATCGTACGGTTTATATCCATTGAGACCAGCCGAGTACAGGCGCGCCCACGGCACTCGGTCGCTGCCGATTACGCCTCTCCTCCAAGATTGGGCATCGGCATAGTTGTAGGAGGCAAGGGCATCCGCTCCAGGGTTCTCATGTAGGGGGGAGTCGGCGGCGAATGGGTTCCACACCAAGTAGGTGCCATCGTAGCGCATCGCCGGAAGCGTGAATGTGCGGTCGTATAGGCCAACGCCGCGCCTCTCGTTTCTTTCGTTGATTCTCTGGATACCCGTGTCTATGTTGTGTGCACCCCATATGTAGTTGATGTCTAAAGACCAATTCTCCACATCGCGGACAGTCCAGTAGGAGCTGGTGCCGCTGGTGAGGTATTCCGTGCTGCCTGCAGAACCGCGACCCGATGCCAAAATGGCGTAATTGGACTGGGCGTTTGTGAAGCTCTGGTAGTATATAGGATCATCAGGGCCCATTTGGAAGTGGCCCGCATTGGGCCTTCTGGCCCACGATGCTGTGATGACGGCATTGGGGCCAAAGATGCCACGGTAGTTGACTGACTTCATGGGGCGCTTAAATTCATTGGGGAAAAGGACGCTCTGGTCTGGAGTTGCAACGTAGGTATTGGATAGGTACCATTCGTCAGTGTAGAGGATGTCCAGCTGGTGGTCGGGGGTTATCTGGAAGAAAAGCTTGTATTGGTTGAATACATATGTGTTCGTCAGCTTGCCTCGGGGGGCGACGGTGGGGTTATTGATATCGGCTCCAAATATGGGGCCGGCCCATTGGTTGGCAGGCACACCGGTCACCGGGTGTGGCCCCTGCATCTTGGGGTCGCCGTACTTGAAACCGGGGATATATGTATGCCATTCAAGTGGGTCGGAACTCCCCAACACGTTGGTGTACGTAACATCGGTGTAGCCTTGGGGCCTGAACCTGCCCCCGTAGATGAAGGTTATCCGGTCTTTCCAGATCGGCCCAGAAATGACAACGGCGTACCTTGGTCTCAAGTTGTCAGCGGGGACGGTTGGCTTGTCATAGCCCCAAGCACCGTCAGTGTTTCGATTGAACTCCAGCTCGCTGCCCCACCTAGTAGCACTGCCGATTCCGTTGATGGAGTTCCATCCTGCGTTGACAATACTATTCGAAAAGTCGCTAGCGGTGGCGCGGAAGGAACCCTCGAACCTGTTGGTGCCGGTCTTGGTTGTGACGTTAACCGAGCCAGAGCTGGTGAAACCGTACTTGGCGTTTATCGGGTTCTGGACTACCTGAACGTCCTGTACCATATCATCCAAAAGGCCCTCGTACTGGCGACCTTGGCCCACTTCCGCGTCCCTCATCTGGACACCGTTGATGGAATACATGGTCTGGCCACCAGTCCCGCCGCGGATTCTCTCCCAATAAGCGTTGCCAGAAACGCCGGGCGACAAGAATAGCGCACCATACATGGCGGAGCCGCCCATGGGGAGGTTGAACAGGTCATTTGATGAGAAAGTTGAGGTGACCTTTGTATCGGTTTTGTCAATGATGGGGTTTACTATGCCACCTAGGACTTCGACTTCTTCGGTCACGACGCCCACTGGCCTCATGACAAAATCAACGATCTGCGTCGAGGCGGCGAGGACTGTGAAGGTCTGGGTACTGCCGATCAGCCCCTGCTTGCTGACCGTCACTCTGACTTGGCCTGGCAGGATGAGCCTGAAGTTGTAACGGCCATTGGCATCGGTAGTGGCCTCCCTAGGCTGCAACAGGTTGGGGCCGCTTATCCTGACGTTTGCATTGGCCACAGGGACCCCGGAATTGTCCCTGACTGTGCCATTCACGCTACCGACACCCTCCTGGGCTCCCAAGCTGGCGGCCGCAATCAGTGCGCTGACTAGTGTAAGCTGTTTTATGTTTTTCATGTTTGCATGTCTCCTTTTTGCGTCATGGGTGGACTAAAACCGGATCCCGACATTGAATTCCCAGACCATTTTGGTCTTGGTAACGGAGTCAACGTATGGTTCCTTGCCTGTGTAAGATGCCGGCACATAGATGGGTTGCGTGTGCGACAGCATAACGAGGTTCGTTTCAAAGAAGTAGTTGTCTTTTACAAAGGCGCGGACTCCGACAAAGAGGCCAGGCTGTATCTTCATGTCGGTGTTGTCCTGTAAGAAGTATTCATTGCCCAGTCGGCCGAGTATGTCGAGCCTCGGATCATCCGCAGTGGTAGAGCTGTTTATGGTGCCTTGGCCACCTAAGTTTGCCAAGTTAATTGAAACAGCAACGTTTTGGTCATAATGCCGGCGGTAGTCCAATACGTGGATGGCACCACTGGTGTACTCCGCAGCTGTAAGGAAACTGAGTGTCAGACCGCCCTGAACGCCTAGCTCATCAATGAGGGGGACTTTGAAGAACTGGCGGTAAGCGATCTTTGATGTGCCACCGCCCAAGTTGTACTTGGCCATGTGTACGGAATCCCAGCGCATATCGGAGGAGATGCCGTCCCTGACCCCGGAGCTTGAGTTAAAACCAGGGTACCTAGAATGGGCAGTGATATAACCCCTCGTTTGCGTGGGTTTGCCGTCAACGACGGCATAGCCTGTCCTGACCTGCCCAGGATCGGGAGTCCTAAGCACCCCGCCGGAGACGACATTGGCCATTTTCTGGCCGGTGAATGGATCTATGGCTTCCCAGTCCTGAAGCGTTGTGCCATCTACCGCCCTAGGCGAAAACTGGGTCACTTCGTGGTTGCGGGACCTGAAAGAACGCCACTCGACTGCTGCGGAAACACAGCCCTTCCAGACCGGGTGGCTGTACTCTAGACCGATGAGAACGGACTCCCTGACCTTTTGAAGTCCAGAGTCACCTATAGCCGGTGCGGTACCATAGAAGAGGCTCACCCTTGGGTAAGTGTGATCAACCGCTTGCGCCGCCAGTGGCACGGCGAGCATGGCGATGAGTGAGTGTGAAAGAGATCGAGCCATTTTTTGCAGCCCTCCAATAAAAAAGGGGGACAGTCGCCTGTCCGGGACGTTGTGAGAAAGCCAAAGAAAACTTTGGTTGTCAAGAAACGATAGGGATCCATTTGTCGGCCCGCGAAAAACGGCGGCCGCTCCCGGGTGCCAATGTTTTCGCCGTGCGGCGGCGAAAACACTCAACAATGTGAGGAAGGTTTTGGGGCGGAAATCATTGAGAACATTGGGCGATGTAGCCGCCGCGTATCCATCGGTTGGCCAGCCCCACCGTGAACATCGTGGACAGGAACCGAAAATAGAGTCCAGCCTAGGCCCTTGTCCAATCTATGCCTAGCCGCCTATGCCCCTCAAAGATTCCCTAATATTGCGGGGCTGAATATCGGCCAAGCGAAATGGGGCATCTGGACTGCTGCCACGGTCTACGATGTGCATCACACTTGAAACCCAACTTTTGCACGATTCAAAAAAAGAGGTGCGTTTTCTGAAAAAATGCAAAAAAATGTGGAAAAATAATATTGACTGTGTGAACATTGTTTACTATATGATGAACTGCATAGCCGTCAGCACTGGGAAATCCGGCCTCCTGTTTTCGCCGCCGCACGGCGGAAACAGAAAATGTTAGGGAGTGTCGTTAATAGATTTCAAGCAAAAAGCCCACAATCGGCTCGATAGACCAACTGTGGGCATAGTCCAACCTATGTAGGCGAACTACTTGAACATGGGATCAGGCTGGATTGTGAGCCTGTGCGAGCCTACTTCTTTGTCGTCCACCAGCAGTGTGACCTTGTAAGTCCCTGTGTCCAGCAGCGGGGCGCGTCCAAAGCGGCCGCCTTGCCCTGCAGCTCCACCGCCCTGTCCGCTGGGCCTTCCACCCGGGCCGGCTTGGCTGGGCACGTCGCGGGTGAGGCCCCAGAACATCTTTTGAAGGCCAGACTTTGTGCCACCGGCCAACGTCGCCACAGTATTGCCTTCAAGGTCTTTGATTACCAAGCTGGCCTTGCCCGCGTCAGACTTCAAATAGTAGTACAAGTTAACGCCTATCGGCGGGTTGTCTGACCTGTTTGGCGAGCCCGTTGTGTCGCCCCGCCTGTAGTATCGGTTCCATTTAATCGCTGGGGCCGGTTCAAACAGGTGGGCGGCCTTGTCGAATGTTTCTGCCTTGAACTCTTTCATCGGGTAGATGTCGGCAACGTAAATGCCGCGCCCGTAGGTTCCTATCGCCATTTCGCGGTCTCTGGCTTGTATGGCCAAATCTTTTACGATGACGTCCGGGGCCGAAGTGGAGAATGGAATCCAGTTTTTGCCCCTATCGTATGTAAGATAAATGCCGCACTCTGTGCCGAGGTATAGCACATCGGGGTTTGCCGGGTCTTCTTCCACGTCATAGATGGGAAGGTTCATTCCCCTAGAAATGTCCTCCCAAGTTTTGCCAAGGTCTTTTGTCGCATACAGGTATGTTTTATCTTCGCTGTGGGTTCTATAGCCGCTGAACGCTACGTAGCAAATGTTTTCGTCATGCCTGCTTGGCACCACGCGCTTTACCCATCGGTCGTATGGGATCACAGTTCCCTTGGCGTCTTTCTTGAGCGCCCCCTTTGAATCATAGAACTGGTCGGTGATATTGGTCCAAGTGACGCCACTGTTGGTTGAAAGCTGCACATTGCCATCATCGGTTCCCGCCCAGAACAGCCCCGGCTTCTTGGGAGATTCAGCAAAGGTATAGATCGTGGCGTACTGCAGGTTGGTCTTTTTGGAAAGCTCTATGCGCTCGGCATTGTTCTTTGACAAGTCGGGGCTGATGGTCACAAAGGTGCCAGTTTCGCCGCGGGTCGGCGATCTATGGACGAATTGGGAGCATATATATACGATCCCAGGGTTGTGCGGCGACAGGACAATGGGGGCCGCCCACTGGTAGCGCTGGGGCGGCAGGCCCTTCGCCGCTTCCTCTGGCGTGGTGCGCTTGGCAATGGACAGTGTTTCCCCGTTCCGCACGTTCATGCGGCTGGAATTGCCAAATTGGCTCTCATAATAGACGTATTCGGGGTTCCACCAATCGCGGACTGCATAGAATCCATCTCCCGATGGCAGGTACAGCCAGTCCGTAGGGTATATGCCGTATTGGTTCCTGTTCTGGGAGGGCCCAAGCCATGACCCATTGTCCTGCGTCCCGCCCATGACGTTGTAAGGCTGTTCGCTGTCCACCGAAATGTTGTAGAACTGCTGGGCCCTAATGGTATATTTTTCTGTCCAAGTTTTTCCGCCGTCCCATGTTTCGCTGGCCGCCCCGTCATTTGCGCTCAAGATATGGTTCGAGTTCAGCGGGTCAACCCATACTGTGCGGTGGTCAACGTGGGTTTTCCCTGTGCCGTCCCACCCGGTCACGGCAAACGTCTTGCCGCCGTCCTTTGAAACAGTTGTATTGGTGTCGGGGCAGTAGAGCACCATGTCGTTGTTGGGGTCAAAAATGATGCGCCCATAATAGCCGCCCTCGGTCTGGTTTACCTGTGCGCTGCCCCCTGTGTGACTGTACTCGGTCATGCGCTTCCAAGTTTCGCCTTGGTCTTCCGAGCGATACACAACGCCATTCCTGACCACGGGGGCCATGTTCCTAAGTACGTCCGCGTATAGAATCTCCAGCGCGAGGCGGTTGAAAATCTGGTATCGCCCCTTGGTGGCTTCCGACTCCGACTCCTTTTGCAGCTTTTCGGCCTCGACTATTGAAGCCATCAGCGTTTCGTCTTTGGGGTAAATGCGCTTGGCCGCCTGTTGCAACTTTTGCATGTCAATGCTGTTTTTGGTCAAAAAATCTTTGTCCGCTATGAATCCATTCAAAACATTCATCAAGTCTGCTTCCCTTTCAACATTCGGCGGAGCAAAGTTGACTATTTTTTTCAAATCAGGGTGAATAACGTATTTTTTGAATGAATCAAAACTGCTATTGTTTTTGTAAATTTGGCCCATTCTAAAATTGTTTCCACCCTCGGTTTGGGCAAGCCCCAAATGAACGCCCTCATCTATTCTTGCGCTTATAATCTTTGGATTTTTTTCATATATCGTGAGGCCAGTGCGCCCAAGCTCGCTGCCTACCGGCAAGCCCGATGTAAGTTTTTTCCACGTTGCCCCGCCATCCGTGGTCTTATATAGGTCATTGCCAGCGTGCCTGTCATTGTAAGTCCATGTCCGCCTGAAGGTCTTGTGCGCTGCGGCGATGATGATGTTGGAATTGGTCGGATCCATGACGCAATCGCTGACGCCGCGGTCTTTCATTGGAAAAACATTCGTCCAAGTCTTTCCGCCGTCCGTGGTTTTATAAAGTCCGCGCTGGCTGGTCGTATCGTTGTCGTACAGATGCCCTAGCGTGGCGACATACACGATGTCGGGATTTTTGGGGTCAATTTCGATTTTTGTGACATAGTGGCTTTTATCCAGCCCAACGCTGACCCATGTTTTGCCAGCGTCAAGCGACTTCCACACACCATTGCCGTGGGCACTGGAACGGGCGTACATCGGCTCGCCAGTGCCAAGGTATAGAATGTTACTGTCTGATGGCGCAACGGCCATCCACCCCATGCTTTGGTTGCCATATTTTTCAAATATCGGTTCAAAGGAATAGCCGCTATTTTCGGTTTTCCATACGCCGCCGCTGGCCGCAAGCGCATAGTAAGTCGTGTTCTGCCCCTTGGGGACAGCAAACATGGCTATTCTGCCAACAAAATTTGTGGGGCCGATCCACCGCCAAGAAAACTGGTTTAGGTCTTCTGGCTTTAGCGCGCTCTGCCCTGCCGCTGGGAGCGAGCCGATGATTAGGGCCAAGGGAGTTAGGGCGCCCAACAAAAAACGGCGCATGGTTTTGTTCATGGTGTCTCCTAAAAGATGGTAGAGGGCTAAGGGACTGCCGCCCCATATAAAGGGAGTGGCATAGAGCCTTTTTGTTGAGGCTATTTTAGAAAAGTGAGAGAGATGGTTGAAAGGTCAGCGGCCATAACCCTCCGGATGGGATTTTCTCCACGCCCAAGCACTTTGGATTATGCCTTCTAGGCTTGGGCATTTTGGCTCCCAGCCCAGTTCAGTCTTTATCTTTTCGCTGGTTGCCACCAGCACGGCCGGGTCGCCTGGCCGCCTTGGCTCTTCTATTGTTGGTATCGGGTGCCCGGTCACGCGGCGGGCCGTCTCTATCACTTCCCTGACGCTAAAGCCACGGCCATTGCCCAAATTGTAAGCCAGTCTAAGCGGAGCTTCGCTGCCGGAGATTTTCTTTAGAGCCAGCAGATGCGCGTCTGCAAGGTCGGCCACATGGACGTAGTCCCTTACGCAAGTTCCATCTGGCGTTGGGTAGTCTGTGCCAAAGAGCTTCAGAGAAGGCATCTTCCCCAACGCAACGTCCAGCGCCAGTGGTATCAGGTGTGTCTCTGGGCTATGATCCTCTCCCAATTTCTCAGAACAGCCAGCAGCGTTGAAATACCTAAGGCACACACACGACATGCCATGGATTTCGGAAATCCATTTGAGGGCGCCCTCCACTAGCAGTTTGGAGTATCCGTACACGTTGACCGGCTTTTGGGGGTGGGCCTCGTCAATGGGCGAATACTCAGGATCGCCGTAGGTGGCCGCCGTGCTGGAGAATATGAAATGCCTAACCGAATGGGCTGCCATAGCATCAAGCAGCATCAAGGTTTTTGATGTGTTGTTCACAAAAAAGCGGCCTGGGTTCTTCATGCTCTCACCCGCTTCTATGAACGCGGCAAAGTGCATGACGGCGTCGAAGCGCTTGGATGAAAATAGCTTCCCCAAAAGCTCCCTGTCGCCGCAGTCCCCTTGGACAAAGGCAGAGTCGGGGTGCAACGCCTTCATGTGCCCCTTGACTAGGCTGTCCAAAACCGTTACTTGGTGGCCATCGCGGACAAGCAAGTCGGCAGCGTGGCTTCCGATAAAACCTGCCCCCCCTGTAACAAGAATGTGCATGTCGTTCCCCCCACCCGGCCAGAAACGTGTCGCGTCTATTCGCGCCCTATTACCATAGCCGTGTTTCTAGTGTATTCTACTTATCGCTGTGGCGAGAGAGTTTTGAATGAACAAATTTGCACCGATCTTTGCAGGCGTTGGATACTCGACCATCTTTGGATTTTCGTTTCTGGCGTCCAAGAGCGCCTTAGAAAAATTGAACCCGTTTGAATTGCTCTTTTTGCGTTTTTCCTTTGCCACCCTTATTTTTGTTTTGCTGGCCGCATTTAGGGTGATCAAGCTGTCATACAAGGGAAAGCCGTTGGGCAGCCTGGCGCTGATATGCCTGTTCCAGCCGATTTTGTATTTCGCCTGCGAGACCTTTGGCATACAGGAGTGTTCCACTAGCACGGCGGGCCTAGTGCTTGGGGCCGCCCCTGTGGCGGTGGCTATTTTGGCATGGATAATATTGGACGAAAAGCCCACCTGGGGCAGAACGATTAGTCTTCTGGTCTCACTCAGCGGCGTGACCTTCATAGCCCTCAACCTGACAGGGGGCGAAAACACTTTTTTTGGTTTGCTCTTGCTGTTTGGGGCAATGGCTTCCGCCAGCCTTTACAACGTGTTTTCGCGCAAATCGAGCAAACACTTTTTGCCTACAGAGACAACTTTTGCCATGATGGCGTCGGGCATGTTGGTGTTTGGCTGCCTTGCTTTTCTTAAGGGGTCGCCAAGCCTGATTCAAAGAGCATTGCCCGTGCTTCCGCCCATAGCCTATTTGGGTGGCCTGTCTTCGGTCGTGGCGTTTTTCTTGGTCAATTTCAACTTGAGCAGGCTAAAGGCCAGCCAGTCGTCTGTTTTTTCAAATCTCTCGACTGCTGTGTCTGTTGCGGCTGGGGTCGTATTCCGAGGCGAGGGCTTCGGCTTGGCTCAAGCTGCTGGGGCCGCGTTGATACTAATAGGCGTATGGGGGGCCAACAGGAGGCCGTGAAGCCAAGCCTTGATATGGCTACGACAAGCTACAATGGTGAATTTTGAGCCGCCTTTTGCATTTGGTCATCCAAATACCTCATCTTTTCAAGCTCGATGGCATGCTGCCTGATGGCTTCCTCTCGAATAGGATCGGCAGCGGGCCCCAGCTGGTTCAACCAAAAATTCAAGTCGTACTTCCACCAAGCGTGTCCGCCCATCGGGGCCTTTCCAGAGTTAAAAAAGTAAAAATAATCTGGCGAAATTTCCATAGAAAAGGTTGAAGCAGTGACTCTGTCGGGTATTGAAAAATTATCCGACAATGTGCCGAATATACTGAAAAATAGGTCTTCATGTATGCCATTGCCGCCAAACTTTGTGGCGGCTTCGGGAAATTCTTCAATTAGTTGAATGCACTTAGAAACGCGCCTCAAACTAAGTCCACCATTGCCAACTGAACACGACACGCAACTATCCTGACTTTTGTATTTGTCAGTATTGACCGTAATTCTGAGCGGGTCTGGCCAAGGGGCACCGATATAGTCATACCCACTATTGCACCAATGATCCAACTCGTCACGCAGTAGTATTGCATCAGTTTGTGAAATAAGAATAAATTCGTAATTTTTAAAATTATTATAAAAAGATTCGTCCAATAACAATCGGCAATAATGGGCAACTGACTGGAAAAAAAGATCATTAAAAGCAACAATTTTGATATTTGGGAATGTGTTTGTATAAAAACTGTAGTCCAGCGAGCTAGGGCAAATTAGGTACACATGGCGACCGGGCTTCAAAATATTGATGGAATGTTGCAACGAAAAAAGTTCGAGTCCGTCAATTTGGGGCTTATAGACCGGAACAATCAATGCTACCGAATCGTGGTCATCTGAACTCTGTATTGACTGAACGTTAGACACTGCCGCAATATTGTCATCGGCACTAAGGCATGACACCGAATCATATTTGTTTGGGCTATGGGGCGGCGAAATGCTTGACACAGCGGTCATATTGCCATCGGCTTTAAAATAATTTGTAAAGTTTTTAAGAGCAGAATTAAGACGTTTTGGCACTTCCATAGTGCAATCTAAAATACCACGATCAATAATTGGATAAACAGCCTCAAATTGTACCACGAGATTCGATATATCTGTTGAACTGTCTATAATCAAAACAGGCGAAAACCTTACAAAACCTGTCCTATCAGTAATATTTTTGAGATGTGCTTTAATGTCATCTTTGCTCACTGGGTTTGCTGAGCCTGAGTTTTTGACTATTATCAAAACAACCCGCTCATGCGGCATAAACGACAAGAGAAATGCGGTCGTTATATCTTTCCAGTCCAATGTTTTATCTGTCTCCAGCAGAAAAGCATATTTAGGATTTTTAAAAGAATATTTTTCATAAATAGTATTTCTTGTAATTGGGAATAAATAGGCTCTATAAAATGTGGCGTTATCATCTTGTGTGATGCGCCACCTAAGCTCGGCTGTTACTTTCTTTATGTGCAAAAAATCCCATAATTTAGATAGCCTTAGCCAATATTCCCAATCTTCGTGTACTATCAATGACTCATCAAGTCCCCCCACAATCTCATAGCAAGATCGCGCATGCATCACGTTTAGAGGGGGAGTGATATTATCATAAAGGAGGACGCCATCTTTAAAATCATTACTCATTGCCAATTCACAGGATTTTACAGCCAATTCCCCATTTTCAAATGCTTCTATAACTAGATTACTATTGGTATATGCAATTTTCATGTTACTGTTTTCTAATGCTTCAACCAAGACCTGAAGATGGTCTGGGTAATAGAGGTCATCATCATCTAAATAGGCGATCCAACGCCCCCTCGATATCTTTAGAGCCAAATTGCGGGCATGGGATGGCCCTTTTGACTCCGCAGACACGACCAAGCGAACTGGCACTCCTTGGGATCGTGCATCGGATATTATGGGGCCGACACTCTCGCCGCCGTCTTGGGTGACGATGATTTCATAGTCTTTGTAAGTCTGGTCGGCAATGGATTTTAGCGCCCTAGGCAAAAAGCCCGGCCTGTTTTGGGTGGGGGTTATAATGGAAACACTCGGATCGCATGGCAGCATCGCATCAAAGATCGCGTCTTCCTGCCTTTTTGCACTTATGGTCTTTTGTGCATTAAGTTCTAGGGCGACCCGCGCCTTTTCATCCTTAAGCAGCTCTATGCAAGTAGGGACGAGGTTTTTATATTCCACTGCCTTAACTCCAAGCAACAGATCAGCATCAACTTCCGTGGCATCGTTACATTCTGCAACGACTGCCTTTCCGTTTGCCATCAGGTAGGAGACTCTTACGGTTTCAAATATGTACGTTAGATGAGAGTGCACATTCAACACTATTTTTGAGCGGGCGATGTACGAATCCCTTTCTTCGCCATAGACGGCGAACAGGTTAACGACATTCACCCCCGCCTTCTTTAACTGCGCCATAACATCTGCTCTGCGGTCGTTCATCGTGCCATAAAAAAGGACATCTATATCTTGAACATCCGCATTTGCGATCCGATTCATGGATTTGCTTGTGCCAATTTTCATTAGACGCGGCAGTCTTGCAACCCCAGATGCCATCAGAACGTCAATATTCTTTTGGCTGTAATCCCATACGTCAAAAAATCTTGATAACTTAATAAGCGGATCTACGTAAAAATAATTTTTTTCATCCAACTGTTCTAAATTATAAATAATAGAATTACGAGGGATATTATCAAGGTCATCAACGCTTAATAAATGCCATCCCATAATAAAATTTAAGCTATCTTCCGCAAATTTATTTAAGTTTAGCTCCGCTAAATACCCCAAGGAACCAAACCCCTCGCAGATACATTCAGCTATGTCCCTCAATGCTTCGGAATAGGGATCGTTGTTCGGCCCAATAAAAACAACATTAACGCGCTTTATCTCTTTCCATTTTTCCCAATTCATCCCCTCGCAGCTATTTTCAAGCAAGCGAAGCTTCTCTTTGTCGCCGGGGAATATGTTGAGTCCATGTATATTGGGGAACAATATGCTGTCCAGCGCGGGATCGGTGCACTGAATCCCGCCGCCGCGATTGCTATTCTCCATTGTTCTTTACCCCCTTCTCCCGAAGCTGCGCTCTAATTCTGCGAGCGTTATTTTCTTCATCACCGGCCTGCCGTGCGGGCAGGTCAGAGGAGTTTGACACTCTATGAGGGATTCAAGCAACGATTGTGCCTGTAATTCGTCTAGTGCATGGTTCTTTTTGATTGCACTTCTGCAGGCCAGTTGGGAATTGAGGCTCTTCCTAAAATTATCCAAGTCGGCCCCTGCGCCCGATTCAATATTTGCCAATAGATCTTCTATCAGCGATTCGGGCGACCGATTCACCAAGAAATCTGGCAGGCCCCTTATGGTTATCGCGTCGTCACCAAAAGCCTCGGCCTCTATCCCCACGTTGCACATTTCATCTAGGAATGGACACAGCTTTGCAAACCCTGCCCTGCCCAAGGAAACCACTTTGGGCGGCAATAGGGGCTGTATTGCGGGCCGGTGTTTTCTCAAAAACAACTGCTCATAGATGACTCTCTCGTGCGCCACGTGCTGGTCAACTATCCATAGCTCTGATGCGCCCCCCGCCCTATATTCGGCCAAAAGGTAGGTGTGCAAGAAAGAACCCAAATAACGTATGGGCTTTGAATCTTCAAAAAATGGTGCTTTCGCTTCGGCCACTTGCCCATCGTTTGCGGAAAGGCTATATGGGCGGTCAACGGCCTTGGGAAAGGCCAACTGCAGCGACTTTAGCGTTTCTATGTAGTTCTCCCCCGGCGGCCTCTGCGGGAACGGAAGGGATTGCTGATGGGTCGAATGACGGAAATGATCCCTAGAATCATTGCCGCCAAAACTGCCCGAGCCAGCCTCAAATTGCACAGAGGCCCGCACCATTGCGTCAGGGATGCTAGGCAGCTCGCCCCTCATGGCCGCCCAAGCGTCCTTTGCCGCCCGGCTTATCCACGGGAAAACATGCTGCGGGTCTTTGAACCTGACTTCGCTCTTTGTGGGGTGTACATTTACGTCAACAGATTCCGCAGGAATGTCCAAAAACAAAATGACGGCAGGGAATGTACCCTTTTGGAAAAAACCATCCCAGCCCCTAGAAAGCGCCGACAGCATCAGCCTATCCCTCACAGGGCGGCCATTGGCGAATAGGTACAGATGGTTGCGATCCCTAAAGCTCATGTCTGGCGGGCTTAGGTAACCATGGATGCGCCAAGGATCTTCCCCATCCCCAAAGGGGATCAGTTTCTCCATCTTGTCGCCCAATAGCAGAGCGGCCCGTTGCTTTAATTCCTGAACCTTTGGCAGTATCAGCTCACCAGACCTGTCAGAGCGTATGATCCAGCGAACCTGCGGGGCGGCAAGTGCCAACCGGGTGATGGTGGCCCAAAGATGCGCGTGTTCGGTGTCGGCAGTTTTTAGAAAACGCTTTCGGGCTGGCAACTGCATAAAGATGTCCCTCACCGTCACAGTCGTGCCCTTGGCCCTTGGCATGGGTCTCACGTCCCTTATGGCCCCAAACTCGCAGCGCAGGACGTTGCCATCGCCGTCGCTCTGAGAGCTATGCAGGTCGAGGCGCGCAACGCTTCCGATGCTGGGCAGCGCCTCGCCCCTGAACCCATAGCTCGCAAGCGAAGACAAGTCGTCTGCCGAAGCTATCTTGCTAGTGGCGTGGCGCTCTAGTGCAAGGTACAGGTCGTCCCTAGCCATGCCGCACCCATCGTCGGCCACCTCCAGCAGCTTGCGCCCCCCCTCTTCCCAAGCGACGTCTATGGTGGTAGCCCCAGCGTCCAGCGCGTTTTCCACAAGCTCCTTTAACACAGAAGCGGGCCTTTCGACTACCTCTCCAGCGGCGATCTGGTTGGCCACATGGTCGGGTAGGATGCGGATGCGGGGTGCGCTGATCATTGGTCTATGAAAGTAAGATACCACAGAGCCAATTGCAAAACGTCAGTTTTGCGATCTGCACAAGGGTATAATGAAGAATCCGCCGATGAGGATTCAGATAGAGGAAGCCGCTATGACCGCCCGCGCTATTCTTTTGTGCATATTGCTGCCCATGGTAGTGTGCGCCCAAGCCCAAAAGCAAACGCCGCAGACCAAGGCCGTCATTAAACTGGAAGTGGCCGACTTCCCAAAGGAATGTTCATTCAATATCCATCTGAGGACAACGCTCTACATTGTCAGAAAACTGCCGCGTGAGATCCTCGGTACGTTTTCGCAACCCAAACCGACAATGTTTGAAAACATTGAATTGGGGGAAGACAATGTTTTGAACACTCTTGACGCATTGTCGCCACATGACTGGGAAATATCATTTAGCCGAGACAGCAAAGCAATAATCAAGGGATCGCCCAAGAACGCAGAATTTGCCTTTCCCATCCAGCACAACCGCCTTAACGCCAGCATGCAACAGAATGGCGTGATATTGCTTGAAGGCAAGCTGGTCATGTCTCACACGGGGAAAGGAAGCCAAACCTATTCGATAAAAAAGTTCTAACCCTTTTCCCCAAACGACCAGTGGATCTTGCACTTTGAAAACGAAGGAGTGGTTACGCTGGGGGACGACGACGATGTCATTGACAGGAACATTTCCCTTCTCGTGACACTTGTCAAAAAGGAAAAGAGGCAACAATTATAACAGTTGCCTGCTCAGCTGCTGTCATAATCCTCTTCATTGGCAACACATAAAGGGCATTTCCCAAATGTTCCCCTGCGCCGGAGAACACTCATCCGCTATCTGCCTAATTGGGTAATCGCTTAATCTCAGACCTCGGGCAGAGGGATGGGGCAGGCCGATTAACTTTAGCGATTTGTCGCTGTTTTCAGCCACACTGCAAAAGTGTTTCCCGCATGGTATCTTCTTGACGAGTTTCAGAGGTTTTTCCACAGAGTTCAGCAACTTGAAAACATTATTAAATGTGACAGTGCCGATGACAAAAATACATTTGGGTTCCACTATGTCAATCACAGCTTTGTGGGTGGGCCAAAACTCCTTGCCACTGGTGCCTAAGCCCAATTTGTAGAGAGCACTCTTTTTGCCGTTCATCAGAGAATCTTGGTCTGGCGACCTGACAAAATACAGGTTCGATGCACAAATATCGTGCAGGTCTTTTCCTATCTCGAAGCAGAGTGCCTTCAATGTTTCTTTGTATGGGGTGTCCCCAAATTGGTCAAAAGCACTTACGGTTTTCTCCCAGCCAAGCCATTCGCGGATTTCACCCCTCAATGGCAAGTTTTCTTTTTCGGGGTCGCCACCTGGGTTGATGCCAAGGAGATAAAAATCATCTTTCCGCAAGCTGGAGATCGAGTTGTACATGAAGCGCCCAGGGTATCCAAGGACATTTGTTGGCAGGGAACACAGACAACGCCAAAGTGCCTCCAGCTTCTCTTTCGGCACCCTGAGCGACTCTTCCGGCACTGAACACAGTGCTTCAAAAAGCTCTTTGTCGAAATGGACGCCATTCTGTTGTTCCATTTTTCATGTCCAATTGAAATCTACGCGGCTATGCCTAGTCGCAAGCTCTTAAACCACTACCCAGAAGAAACTATCGCCAGCCCTTGAATTTTTTGATCAGCGCGTTTGTGCTGCTGTCGTGGTTCAGGGTGTCTCCGCTGTCTGTGTCAAGCTCTGGCAGAATCTTGTTTGCCAGTGCCTTGCCAAGTTCTACCCCCCATTGGTCGAAGGCGTTGATGCCCCAAATGAGTGCCTGCGTAAATGTAAAGTGTTCGTAGAGGGCTATGAGGCTGCCCAACATCTCAGGGGTCAGCCGCTGGGCCATCAGGACAGAGGATGGCCTATTGCCCTCAAAGACCTTGTGCGGCGCAAGGTTGGCCGGCACCCCCTCCGCCAGCACTTCTTCCTTGGTTTTGCCAAACGCAAGCGCCTCGGCTTGGGCGAACACGTTGGAAGCCAGCATCTGGTGGTGCTGCCCCGTTGGGTTGAGCGACTGGGCAAAGCATATAAAGTCAACCGGAATCAGCCTAGTGCCTTGGTGGATGAGCTGATAGAAACTATGCTGACCATTGGTGCCAGGCTCGCCCCAAAAAACAGCGCTGGTCGGAACGCCCACAGGCTCGCCGTCTATAGTGACACCTTTCCCATTGCTCTCCATTATCAGTTGCTGTAGATATGCTGGGAAGCGGCGCAGATATTGGTCGTATGGCAGCACGGCGTGGCTTTGGGTGCCAAAGAAGCCCGTGTACCAAATGTCCAGCAGAGCCATCAGCACTGGCATGTTTTCAGCAAAGGCAGCAGTCCTAAAGTGGCAGTCCATGGCGTGAAAGCCATTCAGCATCTGGCGGAACACGTCTGGCCCAACGGCTATCATGGTGGAAAGTCCAATGGCGCTGTCCATGCTGTAGCGCCCGCCTACCCAATCCCAAAAGCCAAACATGTTGGCCTTGTCAATGCCGAACTGCGTCACTCTTTCTGCATTGGTTGACACGGCCACAAAATGCTTTGCTATGGCGGCTTCGTCTTTGAGAAAACCCAGCAGCCACTCCCGCGCTGACATTGCGTTGGCCATAGTCTCTTGCGTCGTGAAGGTTTTGCTGGAGACGATGAACAATGTGGTCTCTGCGTCCAAGTCGCGCAGCGATTCTACAATGTCGGTGCCGTCCACGTTGGAAACGTATCGCACAGTAATGTCACGCTTGGAGTAGTGTTTCAGGGCCTCGTATGCCATGACAGGGCCCAAGTCGCTACCGCCGATGCCGATATTCACGACTGCGTTTATGGCCTTGCCCGTGTGCCCCTTCCACTCAAAGCTTCGCACCTTGTTTGCAAAGCCTTCCATCGCGTCCAGAACCGAGTGAACGTCGGGGACGACGTTGCGACCGTCCACGTTGACGACCATATCCTTGGGAGCCCTTAGCGCAGTGTGCAGCACAGCCCTCCCTTCCGTGGCGTTGATCTTTTGCCCCGTGAACATGGACTCTATGCCGCCCTTAACGTCCCGCGCCTCCGCGAGTGAGACGAGCAGCTTCATCGTTTCATCCGTGATCCTATGCTTTGAGTAGTCAAAATAGATGCCGCAGGCCTGTAGCGTCATGCGCTTGCCCCTAGACGGGTCTTGGCTGAATAGCTGCCGCAGGTGCAGAGGCTTCATTTTTTCGGCGTGTTCGCCAAGCGTCTTCCATTGCGGGGATTGTGAGAGTTGTGCCATGTGGGCCTCCTGCTATTGTAGTGGAGCATGTGCAGTATGCTCCCATTCCTAATTTTACCCGGATTGCAGCTTTGTCACCCTAACGGGGCGCTCGGCACAAAGTCGGCTAAATGATTGTATTATTGAAAATGCTAGGGGTCAGTTTGCCATGAAAAGATTACTGCGTTTTTTGATGCCGGCAATTGCCGTCATCGCCTGTTTTGCCAACGCGCAAGAGGGACTATCCCCAGAGCGCCAAAAAAAGATGCTGGCGTCATTTGACGTGGTTTGGTCAACGGTCAAGAAACGTCACTACGACCCAAAACTTGGCGGCGTCAATTGGAAGAAAGCCCGCAAGCAGTTTAGGCCCTTAGTAAAAAAGGCCAAGACAGAAGAAGATGGCCGCAAGCTGATGAACGATATGCTGGGACTGCTACATCAAAGCCATCTGGCTGTTTTTCCGGCCTCTGGCTTTAGTGGTGCCAACAATTATTCCCCCGGCATTGACCTCCGAATACTGGACGGCCAAGCCATTGTGACACACGTAGAGGCCAACTCGCCGGCAGCAGAGGCTGGAGTGACGCCCGGATGGGAAATCATAAAAATTGACGGCAAAGATGTTGCGCCAATTATTAAGAATTTTGAAAAACAAGACGAGAACAGTGTTCGCAAGGCCTCAAATTGTGCAAGAACGATTTTGGGCATGACTAGGGGCAAATCAGACATGCCAGTCGAAATTGAATTCCATGATGGCCTTGATATAAAAACCATCAAATTGAATAGAATCGAACTCAAGGGAAAGCAAGACGACACCATCAAAAACCTGCCATCAAATCTAAAATATTTTTGGGTGGAAGCTACCAAAACGGCAGAGGATATTAGAATAGTTAAATTCAATATTTGGTTGAATTTCAAAGAAATTACTAGGGTTTTTGCCGAAATCATGGCAGAAAGGGATAAGGCAAAGGGCTATATCATTGATCTGCGAGGAAACCCTGGGGGAAATTCCAGAATTGCAGAAAATGTTGCTGGCTGGTTTATAAAAGAGAAGGGCCTGAGCCTTGTTCAATATGTTTTTCGCAGTGGGAGGGCAAACCGATTGCCAATTGTCCCACGACCGGAAGCAACTGATGCACCGCTGGCCATACTCGTTGACTGCTGCTCGGCCTCTACGTCAGAAATATTTGCTGGCGGAATGCAGGAATTTGGGCGCGCCCGAATCTTTGGCTCAAATACAGAAGGCTCGGTGCTGAACTCGATGCTTATCCGCCTGCCCAATGGCGACGGTTTCCAATACGTCCAAGCAGTCTGTATCACCCCCAGCGGCAAGCGCTTAGAGGGCGTAGGCGTTTCTCCTGACGTATTTGTTGAGCCAACGCGAAGCGAGCTATTGGCGGGAAGAGACCCAGCTCTGGACAAAGCCATTGCGTGGATAATGGTATCAAGCCCTGAAAAATTGTAGTGAATTGCAAAAACTCTTTACAACGCCTCTAGTGCGTGGCAGAAGCCAACTGTCTGGAAGATGGCCTTTTTTTCTTCATCGTGCATAACTCTTGAGGTAGAAAGCGTCCGCCCGCTGCCATGTATGTTGACTTCTATTTTTTTGAAGTAGTGGTCAGCAATGTGTTGCAACAGTTCAGTGGGTACGCTAGGGGCCTCTTGGTGCAGATTTTCGCCAAAAGATAGAGGGTGTTCATCAGGATCAAAGGGGAAATCTTGAAATTGATTGTCTATTGTTATAGTGATTCTTTCATGGTTTATGAGATGTGTGCCATCCTGAAAAATGTAGTAAGACGTGCATCGCAATTTTTTTTCAACTATTTCAGCGCAAATCCAATGATGATCTAGGTTAGTTGGGTCAAGAATATTGTCGTGCAATTTTGTGTTAAATTTGTGGGTAAAAGTCATTTTCCCGCCCCGATTATGATTTTCGGGGTCTAAGTCAAAGTAGTCAAAAAATTCATCAAAAAGAGGCAGGGCAATTTGCTTGGTTTTGGCCTCGGCCTCATCCCTTTTTTTGTGCTCGGCCCTAACTTGCGCCTCAAACCTTTTCGTAGCTTCTTTGAGCCTGTCCTCTGCCTCCTTGGCCCTCCGCTCCGCTGCTTTTTTTGTGTCCTCGTGCATTTCAAGCACGAATTCATGTTTGGTGGGTTTGGAGTCTGATGGGGCCATATTTTTCTTCCCAAGTGGTTACTATCGTTAATCACAAGGACTGTGCGCCTTGGCACCCAGTCAAAAAATAATTGTAGCACTCTTCAATGCTAATGCCAAACTGCGTTCAGCGGCACGAAGCACATTTGAAATGGAGCGGACACCGCTAGGCAGCCGCGAATTTGGAACACGCGCCTAAGGGCGCACAGCAATCAGGTTTTTCAAGAGGCTCATTTTTCATGGCCACTCTGTATTTATCTGGCACCTGATTCCGCCTTCGCGGATTGTTTTGAAACAATTGAGGCAGCTCTTGCATCGGTTTATTTGCCGATGCTGGCCCTCCAGCAGCTTCTTGGGCGCAAGAGGGTCTGCGATGATCTGCCGAGCTATTGCCACCAAGTCCATGCCAAGGCCTAAGGCCGCGTCTGCCGCGCCTGGCTCGGCCAAGCGGCCAACTGTGACAACTGGCAGGCCACTGGCGACTTTCAGCCTTGCAGCAAAGGGAACGTATATGCCAGGCCCGCCATCGGATGGCGGGACGGATGTCGTCGAGAGGCATCTTTGGCTGTCAACCATGCCCCACGAACCCGAACCTATGGCGGAAGCGTTTATCAAGTCAATGCCCGCTCCCCCCAACATCTTTGCAATTTGCGCCGAATCCTCGGTTGACATGCCACCTTCCAAGAGCTCCACTGCGTGTATCCTGCAAGAGATGATGAAATCTGGCCCTACGGCTTTTCTGATTTCCCTAACCGTTTCAATAAGAAATCGCGCCCTATTTTCAACAGGCCCGCCCCATTCGTCGGTGCGAAGATTTGTCAGGGGCGAGAGGAATTGGGAAAAGAGATAATAATGCGCCGCATGTATTTCAACGCCGTCAAAGCCGGCTGTTTTGGCCCTTTGCGCCGCCGCCGCGAATTTGGCAATAACGGATTGTATTTCTGCCTCGTTCATCGCTTTTGGCACAGCGCCTGGCATCAGCAGCACTTCCGATGGGGCCATGCGCTGGGCACTTTCGCCCTCCTCCCTCCAAGACCTTGCCCCGCCGTGAACCAACTGCATTATTGCTATTGCGCCGCCGCTATGTATGGTTTCGGCCAGCTTTGCCATACCTGGGATAAACTTGTCGTCCCAAGCCCCAATTAGGTTTGGCAGGATCGCGCCATCGGGGTCAACGCCAGACGCTTCGACCACCACTAGCCCTACGGACTGTGATGGAACAGAGTACCACTTGAGATGGGCGTCGCCCACTTCATTGTCTTTTGCCATACCCGTGGCAATGGGGGCCATCACCAAGCGGTTCCGAAGGTTAATTGACTTGATTTGCATTGGGTCTGTCAATTTTGACATCGTGTACTCCTGTTGCGCTTGAAACGCATCCCAATTCGAAACTTGGGGCCATCATTTCAGAAAACCGGCGCGGGTTCAATCCGTATCTTTCATTGTCAATTGTCCATTGTCAATTGTCAATTTGCTCTAAAAGCGCGAATGCGCTAAGAGGCGCGGCGGAATGGAGCACACGCCGAAAGGCGCTCAACAACCAAAGATTTCCAAGACACTCAATTAACAGTTTCCCCACCTTCAATCAGCGCAATGGCCTGGGCGGCTAGGCCCTCGCCACGGCCTGCAAATCCCATTTTTTCTGTCGTCGTGGCTTTGATGTTTAGGGCGCATGGCTGAATGCCCAATATAGGGGCGATGCGCTCACTCATGGCGACGGCATAGGGAGCAATCTTGGGAAGCTCACCTATCAGGCCCACGTCGGCGTTGACGACCCGCCAGCCTTTGGAATGGATCATCTCGATGGTTTTTTTAAGCAGCTCTGTAGAATCAATGCCTTTGAACTCATGGGCCGAATCGGGGAAATGCCGCCCAATATCCCCAAGGCCCGCGGCGCCAAGCAGGGCGTCTATCAAGGCGTGAATCATCACGTCCGCGTCACTGTGGCCCGCCAATCCCCTATCGAATGGCACGCGCAGGCCCATGAGCGCCAAGGGGCGGTTTTCGGTTGTGTCTGAAAAGCGGTGGGCGTCGAACCCAATCCCGACCCTAACCATAGAAACGCGCTCCTGTCGTCATTAGCGGCACATCACTCATCATCGGCCAGCGAGTATTCCTCGTCTTGGTCGTCCGAGGCATGAGAGAATGCCGCTGGCATCAAGTCTTTTGTGTGGGGCAGAAAAATGGTGACCTCTGTCCCCTGTCCCGCTTGGCTTTCGATGCTGATGGCCCCATCGTGCATTTCGATGATGTTTTTAACGGTCGGCAAGCCAAGCCCCGTGCCATTTTCTTTGTCGTAGGAAAAGAATGGCTCGAATATTTTTTTGATGGCCTTTTTGGGGATGCCCTTGCCATTGTCGCAAACCTTGACTGTTACGCCTTTGGCTTTTGGCTCCCACGACAGTTTGATCTCGCCTTCTCTATCGGTTTCGGCGATGGATTCGATTGCGTTGGCGACTAGGTTGTCTAGGGCTATGACAATTTTGGACGCGTCTATGCAGGCGACGCAGGCGGGACCCTTTCCTGAAATCTTGATGCCCTCTTTTTTTGCCTTGGGCCGCCACTTGGCGATTTCTGCCTTCATGAAGCTGACAAAGTTCACAGAGGTTATCCTTACAGCCTTCATGCTTGCAAGGCCCAATATTTCTGAGCTCATTGCCGTGAGGCGTTCCACGGATGCCTGTATCTGCTCCAAATGGTGCTGCGCTTCGGATTCATGGCAAATATGGGATAGAATCTCTGCGTGCCCGCCAATCAAAAACAGCGCGTTTTTGAAGTCGTGAACTATGTCTGCGGCCACCGAGCCAACAGTTGCAAGAAGCCTATTCCTTTGCCTCTCTTCTTGAGCCCTCGCCCGCTCTATGGCAACAGTGCACAGCTCTACGATGGCCTCAAAGACGTTTCGGTCTATTGGGTCTGGACACAAATGGCGACTGTCCAAATAGACGACGCCTATGTTTTTGCTTTTTACTGACATCGGCAGACAATAAATAGATTTTAATCGCAGCTCTCTTACCGATTTTTGGTGCCTTAGCTCCTCGGTGTTTTCGATATCAGAGACCCAGATTGGCTCGCCGGTTTCAAAGACGTGCTCGATGGCGGAAGTAGAGATGTATGACTCGCCACTATGGTCTTGGACTAAAACGCGCCTAGCGGCCGGCTCCAGCTTTCCCCCAGCTTCGATCAAAATGAAGCCCCTATCTTGACATGACAAGCGCAGCAAATGATCAAGCGACCTTTGCAGCAGATGTTCTAGGTCAAACTCGCTGGCTATGTGGCGCGCAGTCGAGAGTATTGCATGGACGTTTGATTCTGAGGGCAAAATTTTTTCGGGTACAAGCATTAGCCTATAGGCCCCATCCGCGATCACCAGCACTGCGCCTGGCTCCCATTGGATCCTCTTGATCCTTTCTCCGTCTTTGAATGTGCCGTGCGATGAACCCAAGTCCTCTGCCCAGTACTGAGAGCCTTTTGGCTCTACTTTGAGGTGCATGCGGCTAACCATCTCGTCTGGCAATACCACGTCACATTGGCCGTGGCGGCCCAGCACAATGGAATTGCCAACGGAAACCCTTCTTTCGAAGCCGTTTCTGTCTTGAATCCTAATTGCGTAACGCTTGACCATAGCAGTCCGCCTCAGATGCTTGGCAACAAAGAAAAGTGCATGAATCACCTAGCAAGCATAATCTTGGTGCTAGGCCTTTCAGTCTGTGGCTTCGCCTCTCCACCTGTTGGCTGGGCTTTGGAAGCCGAAGGCTCTGAACCACCCATCTGTCCAAGTTCACCCGCGCCGCCTGATGCGATTGACATTTTGTTCTCCATCTGGCTTCTGCCAGATCCGGCAGAAGAAATGATGCCTTCAAGCCTGAGCTTGAATTCGCCGACATTTGTGGCTCGTTTGAGCGCCTCCGCCTCAGTGATAAGCCCGCGCGAAAGCAGAAAGTAAAGGCTTTGGTCAAATGTCTGCATTCCATACTGGCTGGTGCCGGCGGCAATCACGTCGCGGAGCATTTTGGTTTTGTCTTTGTCCTCGATGCAGCTTTTCACTGTTTCTGTAGAAACCATGACTTCAACGGCTGGCACCCGACCTGTGCCATTGGCCGTGGGGACTAGCCTCTGGCTGATGACGGCCTTCAGCACACCAGCAAGCTGGAGGCGCACCTGTTTCTGGTGGTGGGGGGGGAAGGCACCGATTATGCGGTTGACGGTTTCTGTGGCGTCCAGCGTGTGAAGAGTCGAAAGCACAAGGTGCCCAGTCTCGGCTGCATTAATCGCCGTCTCAATCGTTTCGAGGTCGCGCATCTCTCCAACCAGAATGACGTCCGGGTCTTGGCGTAGGGCGGCCCTCAGCGCCGTTGCAAATGACTTGCAGTCGCCCTCGACTTCCCGCTGGTTGATCAGGGACTTGTTGTCGCGGTGCAAATATTCCACTGGGTCTTCGATGGTGAGGATATGCTCCACCCTTGTTGAATTGATGTAATCCACCATAGCCGCCAAGGTAGTTGACTTCCCAGAGCCTGTGCTACCCGTGACCAAGATGAGACCCCTCTGCTCCTCGCAAATCGCCTTTATAGAGCTTGGCAGCATCAAGTCGTCAATGCTGAACACCCTTATCGGGATAACCCTCAACACTATGCCGATTGTCCCGCGCTGCTTGAACACGTTGCAGCGGAACCTTCCGACGCCCGGGAGGGAGTACGCTAAGTCTGCGTCAAAGTTTTCTTTGAATTTTTGCCGCTGCTTTTCTGTTGTGATAAGGGCATTTGCCATGGAGACGGTGTCTTCTTGGGTCAGCTTGCCAAAGTTGGCCAGCGGAGTCAGAATGCCTTTGACCCTTGCCACAGGGTAGTTCCCGACCTTGATGTGCAAATCCGAGCCGCCCAGTTCGACAATGGCCGATAGCAGGTCGTTGACATTCATTCCAACTCCAAAGCCCAAAAATCAAGTGATAAAGGCACCTTTGTGGCCTCTTCCGCCTTATTTCTAAAATTCATTATCCGCCTTTTTTGCTTTTTCTGATAAAATTTTCGGTTTGCCCGTCTCTGATAGGGCAGACTGGCGCCCCCCAAAAAAATTGCAAAGGCGCCCAGCTAACTAGGAGCTCCATGATCCCCATCGAAAAAATCAGAAATGTAGCCATCATCGCCCACGTTGACCACGGGAAGACCACCTTGGTTGACGCGCTGTTCAAAACGGCCCACGTGTTCAGAGAGAACCAAAGGATCGCCGAGCGGGCGATGGACTCCAACGACCAAGAGAGAGAGCGCGGAATAACCATCTTGGCCAAATGCACGTCTATCCACTGGGGCGGGCACCGATTCAACATAGTTGACACGCCAGGCCACGCCGACTTCGGCGGAGAAGTGGAGAGAGTGCTGAGCATGGTTGACTCGGTGCTGCTGGTGGTGGACGCATTTGAAGGGCCGATGCCGCAGACCAAGTTTGTCACTCGGAAAGCCCTTGCGCTGGGCCTGCGCCCCATCGTCGTCATCAACAAAATTGACCGCCCAGGGGCCAGGCCCCTTTGGGCGCAGGATCAAGTGTTTGAACTGCTGATGGAATTGGGTGCCACGGATGAGCAGTTGGATTTCCCCTGCGTCTTTGCATCGGCCAAATTGGGCCATGCGGTCATGGACACAAACGACAACCCTGAAACCCTAGACCCCCTTTTTGACGCCATGATCCGCCATTGCCCGCACCCCAAGGGCGATTCAGAAATGCCGCTCCAAATACTGGTGACGCTGATGGACTACAACGACTATGTTGGCCAAATTGGCATTGGGCGCGTTTTCAATGGCAGGATATCCATCGGCGACCAAGTGGCACTAGTGAAGCGAGACGGATCCATACAAAGCCACAAAATCACGTCCCTGCACGGATTTGAGGGACTGCAGCGCATTCCTAGGGAGAGCGCCGCAGCAGGGGAAATAGTTGCCATCTCCGGAATCCCCGACATACGCGTGGGAGAGACCATAGCCAGCCCCCAAAACCCGGAAGCCATTCCCTACATAGATATAGACCAGCCGACCATTTCGATGGTATTTCAGGTGAACGATGGACCCTTTGTTGGCCAAGACGGCAAATACACCCAGAGCAGGCGCATAAGGGAACGCTTAGAAAAAGAGCTTCAGCACAACGTAGCCCTGCGCGTAGAGGACACGGACTCGCCCGACAAGTGGAAGGTGTCGGGCCGGGGCGAGCTGCATCTGTCAGTGCTAATAGAAACGATGCGCCGTGAAGGCTTCGAGCTATGCGTCAGTCGGCCAGAAGTCATCACCCAGGTCAACCCTGACACGGGTGAAAAAGAAGAACCATTCGAGGACGTCATAGTTGACGTGCCAGATTCATTCATGGGCGTTGTGATGGAGAAGCTGGGGGCGCGCAAGGCAGAAATGATGGACATGTCTCAAGAGCTTGGGCGCGTTAAGCTGCACTTCAAAATCCCCAGCAGGGGCCTCATCGGGTACCGCAGCGAATTTCTAACGGACACTAGGGGAGAGGGCATACTAAACAGCCTTTTTAGCCACTATGGCCCCCACAGAGGCGAATTGCCCGGCAGAAAAAATGGCGTGCTGATTTCTATGGATCAGTGCGAAGCGGTTGGGTTTGCAATAATGAACCTAGAAGACAGGGGCGTGTTCTTCATTGACCCAGGCACCAAGTGCTACGAGGGCATGATAGTTGGGGAACACAATAGGGACAACGACCTAGTTGTCAATGTGGCCAAGGGCAAAAAACTGACGAACATGCGAGCCAGTGGCAGCGACGAAGCCACGCGGCTGACGACACCAAGAAAAATGAGCCTAGAGCAAGCCATAGAATTTATTGACGATGACGAGCTTGTCGAAATAACGCCAAACCACATCAGGCTGCGGAAAAAGATTTTGAACGCGCACGAGCGCAAGAAGAGCGAAAGGCGATTCGAAGATTGAACCCCTTGCAAAGGGAACTACTGATTTCCACGACAAGTGAGCCGATCATCTTGCGATGTACTCATGGTTGCACATCCTTGGGAATTGTTATTGGTAATGTTATGAATTTGTGGAATCAAGTATGCAGTTCCCGCCCCCAGCCCCCGCCTTCCTTCCCTTGGTTCGCTGCCACCCAAGTCTCCATTGGTGCTAATGTAATATCTTGAGAGGTATTTCAATGTCTATTACTATCAAATTGCCAGATGGTTCGCAGCGGAGCATGGATGCAGGGGCCACCGCCTTGGATCTTGCCCGCAGCATTGGCGCTAGGTTGGCCGAAGCGGCGTTGGCCGCAAAAATTGACGGCAGGCTCGCCGACCTAAAATCTCCCCTACCGGACGGGGCCTCGGTTTCTATCATTACAAGCAAAGACGAGGAGTCGCTCGGTATCATCCGCCATTCGGCGGCTCACTTGCTGGCCCAGGCCGCTAGGAGGCTGTTTCCTAACATAAAGGTCGGCATCGGCCCGACCATAGAAGATGGTTTCTACTATGATTTTTTGACTGAGAAGTTTTTTTCCCCAGAGGATCTGGCCGCCATAGAAGCCGAAATGGGCAAGATAGTTGCAGAAAATGTTTCGGTGGAGCGTCAGGAACTGTCTAGGCCAGACGCGCTTTTGCGCTTTAAGTCAATGGGCGAAGACCTCAAGGTAGAGCTTGTGTCCGACATCCCAGAGAACGAGACCATCACGGCGTACCGACAGGGGGACTTCTACGACTTGTGCAGGGGGCCGCACGTCCCAGAGACGGGTCGGCTGAAGGCTTTCAAACTGCTGCACGCCGCCGCCGCCTATTGGAAGGGGGACGAAAAAAACGCATCCATGTGCAGGGTGTACGGCACGGCCTTTAATACCCGGAAAGAGCTTGACGAACACTTGAAGCGCATTGAGGAGGCCAAGGCGAGGGATCACCGAAAACTGGGCAAAGAGCTGGGCCTGTTCAGCTTTCACGTAGAGGCCCCCGCAAGCCCGTTCTTTCACCCAAAGGGGACGATCATTTACAACGAACTTGTGGACTTTATGAGGGAGCAATACGCCCATGAAGGCTACGCCGAAGTGATAACCCCGCAAGTGATGGACGTTTCTATGTGGCGGACCAGCGGGCACTACGACAATTTCAGGGAGAGCATGCTCTTCACTGAGGCGGAGGAAAGGGAATTTGCGCTGAAGCCAATGAACTGCCCAGGGCATTGTTTGATCTATGGCACTGAGCGCCACAGTTACAGGGAGCTGCCCATACGCTTGGCGGAT
>Ga0268262_10000734_pt1 | contig 42567 bp, 26 predicted proteins | sample TergutNc150P3_FD_190354 | JGI IMG/M metagenome (GOLD analysis project Ga0268262, IMG submission 190354) | Nasutitermes corniger P3 segment gut microbial community from laboratory colony in Florida, USA - Nc150 P3 (SPAdes) (version 2) | ecosystem: Host-associated > Arthropoda: Insects >...
CCCTCTTTTTGGGAATATGATGTCATTATTGATAGCACCGAATTCCCATAAATTTAGCATACTTCACTAGCAACGCTAATTCTTTATGGGATAAGCATTTACGGAAACTGTTAACCCTGTAATTGGGTAAAATGTGTCATTTTCCTTTTGTCGGGTATGGTTATGCTGGTAAGGGTGGTGTAGCCACCCAAACCACCAGGCAGAATGGTTGTCATTGAACTGCCTGAAAGGTCAAGGCTAAAATATCTGTCCGGTCCGTAGTACATTTTGAAATCGTCAATATTGTTAGTGTTCAGCTTGAATAAATAGGGGGGGTCAGGCGTATTGGGTTGGCTGAAGTACAAAAGGGTTAACAATTCATCAACGCTGGTAACGGTTATGACTCCGCCGGCAACAGTAACACTGGCTTCCTGACTCCCTGAATGACTCGCAAAACTCACCCGCGCTGTGAGAGTCGTACCCGCGTCATCCAAGACTATCTGGTAAGTGGCGCTGCTTGCTCCTGGAATAGCAACGTTGTCCCGCAGCCATTGCCAGGTTGGATTTCCTGTTCCGGCTCCTGTTTCATTACTGGGTTCTATATAACTTGCGGTAAGGGTAGTACCGACATTCGCAGTTGCAGGGTCGATGGCAACTGTCCCATTAAGGGTTGGCTTATTATTAGCTGAAGAAACTGCGGTGGTGGGATCGCTTGTAACGCTTCCCTTCTGGTTGGCGTAGCTAACTTGAGCTTTAAGTGTCTTGCCCGTGTCCTCCGGAACTACTGTGTAAGTATTTCTGTTTGAGTCACTAATGGCGGTATCTTCCTGCAGCCATTGCCAGGTGGCGGTTCCGGAGCCGTTGCCTCCGGAATATGAGGCGGTTAAGGTATCGCCCACTTGCGGGACTGTTTTATCAATGCTAACCGACCCTGTAAGGGTTGAGCGGTTATCTCCTGGCTCGTCATTCGGCGGTGTATAAATATCAGCTCCAGGAATATCACAGGAAAATAAAACCAAGCTCAGAGTCAAAAAGCTGACCAGGATGACTGAAATGATGCGCAGCTTTATCATAAACCCTCCTTGCCATATAAGTAAAAAACACGAAAATGGTACTTCGTTCTTAGGCCTGCCTTCGGTTCTGTAGGACCAAAAGCCCGCGGACACCTCTACACTCATGCTATGTTACGGCTGCTTGGTCCATGTTGAACTTGAGGCGTCTATTGTATACGTTCCTACGCCTCCGGCAAGGTACTTGGCTCGCAAGTCATAATAGAAAGCATCTTCATTAAAGTTCTCCGAAGCAATTGTACCTTGAAACGTTACGCTGGTCAGTTGGTTGCCGTAAAACGCACAATATCCAATGGAAATAACGCTGTTTGGAATGGTAACACTGGTCAGTGCATTACCTGCAAATGCGATACTTCCAATGGTTTCTACACTGTTGCCAATGGTAACGCTGGTCAGTTGGTTTCTTCTAAATGCACCAGACCCAATTGTTTTAACGCTATTTGGGATGGTAACGCTGGTCAGTTGGTTGTCGCAAAACGCATCGTTACCAATTGTGGTAACGCTGTTTGGGATGGTAACGCTGGTCAGTTGGTTGTCGTAAAACGCATCTTCCTCAATGGAAGTGTCCTCAATGGAAGTAACAGGTTTTCCGTTTATAGTACCTGGTATATTTACGCTGCCGCCACTGCCTGTATAGCCAGTAATAAAGACCTCTGTTAAAGTTTCGGTATAGAGAAAATCGCCAAGGCTGCTACCCCCTGAGATTGTGATGGAGAAATCCTGGGTATAGTTAGTTCCTGCCGCTGTCCCGTTAGTTATGGTAGCCCTGACTGTTACTGTTCCAGGTGTGGTCGTATTCAAGGTGTTACCGCTGACAATTGCCCCTGTTATTCCCGCATTTTGAACCGACCATACTATGGTTTTGTTGGTTGCATAGGCAGGACTTACAATTCCGGCTAACGTAATGGGAGTTCCCGAAGTGCCGCTGGTTGAAACCCCGGTTATTAAGGTTACCGCCGCATAGACCGCAGCAGTGGGATCGCTAGCCTTAACACCTTTCTGATCCGCAAAACTAACCTGCGCTTTAAGGGTTTTGCCGGTATCAAGAGCTACCACAAGATATTTTTCATTATCTGTTCCTGGTATTGCTTCATTGCCCCGGAACCACTGCCAGGTTTCGGTTCCTGTCCCGTTGCCGGAATAAGTTGCGGTAAGGGTATTGCCCACTTCCGGCGATGTGTTGTTAATTGTAACTGTCCCGGTAAGGGCAGGTCTGTCGTCCGGCACTGCGGAGGTAGCAGCGCTGGTAACGCTGTCCTTCTGATCGGGAAACCTTACCTGGGCTTTGAGTTTTACGCCAACATCGGCGTTTGCGACAGTATAGTTTCTGTTGCTGGCGCCTGTAATTGGGGTATCATCCCGAAGCCACTGCCATGTGGCGGTTCCGGAGCCGTTGCCGGGGGAATATGTGGCGGTTAAGGTATCGCCCACTTCCGGAGCTGTTCTGTCAATGTTGACAGCCCCTGTAAGGGTTGGCCTGCTATCCGAAGGTACCGCTGTAGTAGCCGCGCTTGTAACGCTTCCTTTTTGATTGGCGTAGCTAACCTAGGCTTTAAGGGTTTTGCCCTCGTCTGCAACGGCTACTATGTAGGTATTGCTGTTTGAGTTGCTGATGGCGGCATCGCCCCTAAGCCATTGCCAGGTCGCAGTCCCCGAGCCGTTTCCACCGGAATAAGTTGCGGTAAGGGTATCGCCTACTTTTGGCAATGCGCTGCTAATAGTAACTGTGCCGGTAAGATCTGGCATGGCGCCCGGGATATTAACGCCGTTCTTGGCCGCTGCCAAATTGGAAATGTCCGTTCCGGGTATGTCAGAGATGACAAGTATCTCTTCGTTGTAGGTTGCGCTAAATGAAGTCTTTTCGCCGGGAGAGTCGGAGGAGGGGATAAATATCCAAATGCTGCCGTTAATCGAGAGTATGCCCCTGGAAACCAGGGTGCCGTCTGCTTTTATCTCGTAGAATTCGCCTCCCTTTGGCGCAAGAACAGCTTTGGAAAGGTCTGTTTGGCTGATCTTGATTGTAACCGTTTTGCTTCCGCTTGTTCCGATAAGTATAAGCGGATCGTCCTTGGCTTTGCTGTTAACAGGCAATGTGCCAAAATCGCAGGAAAATAAAACCAAGCCCAAAGTCAAAAGATAAGCTAGGATGGCTAAAAGGATGCGTAGCTTTCTCATAAAACTTCCCTAATGAAAAACTATCCTAACTAACAGTATATCCAATATCGCCATAAAAATCAAGTTTTCACTAAACTGAAAGCGGAATGATTGTCGCTTATCGGGTAAATATAAACTATACACCAAAGATATCCTTGTTTTCTAGGTAGTTCATTATTAAAAGTATAACTAAGCAATGATCGAATCTGAACGGCGAACCCCATCCTTCAAGATGATTGAACGAATAGCGGAAGTACTAAAGGTTGATGCTCCGGAGCTATTTTCTACAAAAGATTATCCTTCTGAAACAACTTCCCAACTTCATGAAAACCTTATGAGCGAATTTGACAAGTTTTTAATGGCATCAGCTAAAAAATTTGGAGAAAAGGGCTAGGTTAGCTCCCTAAATCTTGTTCAAGGATATCTATCAAACAAAAACTCTGCGCCCTTCGCGCCTCCGCGCCTTTGCGTGAGCTCTTTCTTTACATTTGCTCGTGATGGTTCGTGTGGTTCGTGGTAAAAATTTATGTCCACTGCTTCCTACCTTCGGTACCGTAGCTACTATTACTTGTTATTTGTTATTCGTTATTTGCTCTCCTACCTTGACTTCAATCGTCTAGTCTATTAAACTAGTTTGTAGGGGTATTTATGACACAACAAATTGGGGCATTTGAAGCCAAAACTTATTTTTCGAAGATTATCAGCGAAACGGAACAGGGCAATGATTTTATTGTTACCAGACGTGGAAAAGCCGTGGCAAGGATAATCCCTTTTGAGAAAAAACCTGAAATGACGCGACAAGAAGCATTTGAACAACTTGTGGAAATGCGAAAACTTTACCGCGGCGAGCCAGGTTCTTTTGATATTCGCGCGGCAATTGAAGAAGGCCGGAAATAATGCCATATGTTTTTGACGCATCTTTTATCGGGGCATCAATTTTTCCTGATGAAAAGAATTTCAAGGTTGATAAAATACAGGCTGATATTGGTGAAGAAGAAGAAATAATAGTACCTCAACTATTTTGGTACGAAATAGCAAACATTTTTAGTAATCTTGTCAGGCAAAGACGTTATACCGGCGATGAAGTAATGAAATTTTTTCCACACCTTACTGCCATTCGCCTGACAACTGATTTTGAAACAGGACCCACTTATTCACAGAAACTTCAGCGCCTGTGTAACGATTACAATCTAAGTTCCTATGACTCATCTTACCTGGAACTGGCGGATCGTAAAAAAGCCGTCCTCTGCACGCTTGATAAAGCGTTGCAGGCTGCCGCGAAAAGGCACGGCATTGTGGTTTTGTAAACATGGTTAGCGTGGTTCGTGGTAGAATTTCTCTACTCCCTACTCCCCAATCAATCATAAAAAAGGCAAACCCCGTAGACGTTTTTTGAACCTGCGTCCAGAAGGGCCTCAGCGCATACGTTTACGGTAGCGCCGGTTGTTATAACATCATCAAAAATAATGGCAGTTTCTGGAGGCCGCTTTACGCAAAGTATACGGCCTTTCAGGTTAATTCCCCTTTCCATTCGGTTAAGCTCCTTTTGGCTTCTTGAAGGAAGCCTTTTTAAGCAGCGGCAAACTGGAAAAAGGTTTTTTTTCTCGAGCAGTTTTGCCAGGTAGCCGATCTGATCCCAGCCCTGGTTTTTAATTTTCCCAGGCCGTGGAGGAACCGGCACCCAGGCAGTATTCCCGGCTAATTCAAAACCATTTAAAGCCTGGGTTAAAAAATGGCTCAGAAAGTTTCCTGCTCCCAGGGATTTTTCGAATTTGTAAGAGCCAAGAACAGAGCGGTACTTTCCCGAATAAGGAAAAAGAGAACGCAGCCTTATCAACCGCTCGCTGTAGCGGCCATTTTCAATTGCCCCATTTTTCCGGCAGGAAAGGCAGGAATCCGTTTCCGAAATCAATAGCCTTCCGCAAAACTCGCAGCGTTTCTCGTTCCCATAGCAAGACTCGAATACAGCCCTGCACTGAATGCATAGACCAAAAAACGCATCTTCACCCAGCAATGGCTCGCCGCAGCCGGCGCACCCGGCAGGAAAGAAGTATTCACGAAGGCAAAACAGTTTTTCACTTAATTTCATAATTCATATACTGCATTAGGATGTAAATTACTTCACTTTTTTGGCAAATTTCTGACAGATTTACATATATAGAATAATCTGCTATAATCAAACTTAAGCAAATGGACTTATACATTCCCGGCGTGGATACTGATAAAGGGCTTTCTTACTACGGCGATGAGCTGGATATTTACCTGCCTCTCCTTCGTTCTTATGTTTTAAATACACCATCGTCATTAGAAAAGCTCCGCACAGCAAGGCCGGAAACTTTGAGCGAATATGCTGTTGTCGTACACGGCATAAAAGGTACCAGCGCAAGCATAGGTGCCGAAACGACGATGGAAGCGGCATTCAACCTTGAAAAATTGGCAAAGGCCGGTGACTTTAACGGAGTAATGGCCAATAACGAACTGTTCATCAATAATACTGAAATGCTTGTCATTAACGTGAAGAAATGGCTCGACGAGTATGACGCAAAGAATAAAAAGCCGCTGCTAACAGCTCCAAATCCGGAAACCCTAGAAAGGCTGAAGGAAGGATGCGAGAATTTCAATATGAAGGATATTGACAAGGCAATGACCGAGCTTGAAAGCGCCAATTATGAACAGGATGCAGGTTTAGTAGCCTGGCTCATTGAAAAAATCTATGTTTCTGAATTTTCCGAGATAGCGGAAAAAATTTCTAACTATAAAAAAGGAATTTAAACTATGAGTGCTGAACCCAAAAAAATAATTGTTGTAGACGATAATCCGGAAAACCTTAATGCCGTTAAAAACACTTTGAAAAATGAGTATGAAGTTTACCCAACGGACAGCGCGTTAAAGATGTTTGATATATTAGAGCATATAAAACCGGAATTAATTTTACTCGATGTAGAAATGCCTGTTATGAACGGGTATGAAGCGGCGAAAAAGTTAAAGGAAAGCCCCAAATATTGCAATATTCCCATTATATTCCTGACAGCCAAAATAGATCCCAAAAACGAAATGGAAGGGCTTAACATCGGCGCTCTGGATTATATACACAAGCCGTTTGTTGCCGAATTGCTGGTCAGGAGAATCCAAACGCATCTTACATTGATTGGATACCAGAAACTGCTGGAAGCCCACAATAGATCAGTCGAAGAAATGCTTGAGATTAGAATGAAAGAGGTAATAAGCCTGCAAATTTCAGTTTTAAATATTGTCGCTGATTTGATTGAATGCAGGGACGAGCTTATCGGGACACATTTATCCAGAGTACCCCTTTACCTTTCGCTGCTAATAGAAAAGCTTGTTGATGAAGGGGTTTACGCTGACGAGCTTATATCTTTTGATATGGATTTCATATTGCCATCATCAATGCTGCACGATGTCGGCAAGCTTGGCATTAAAGAATCCATTTTAAACAAACCCGGAAAACTCACCGCTTTGGAATACGAGATAGTGAAGCGCCATGTGCAAATCGGCGTTGACGCGATTTCACGCATGGAAGAGTCTACGATGAATAAGGGGTTTTTTCGCCACGCAAAAAGATTTGCCGAATCCCACCATGAGAGATGGGACGGTTCAGGTTACCCTAACGGCTTAAAAGGGCTGGAAATCCCGCTGGAAGGCCGCTTATTGGCAATTGTAGACACGTATGATTCAATAGTTTCAGACCGCCCATATAAATCAGCGCAAGATCATTCGGTTGCGGTCGAGACAATCAAGAAAGAAAGCGGGAAACACTTTGATCCAAAGCTGGTCGATGTTTTTTGTATGATAAGCGATCAGTTTAAGAATTGCGGCAAAGCGATTTACGCTTAGAGTTCAAATAGCGAAGGTTCAGTGTCTGCGTGTTTTGAGGCATTTCTAATCTTTTGATCTGAAGCGGGTTTTTCTTCTCCACTTACGATCTTTTTCCATTTCTGCATGAGGTTTAGCGCTTCAAGCGGAGTTATCGCGTTAATATCCAGTTGCGAAATATTTTTAAGCACTGCGGCTTCTGACACTTTTTCTTCCTTACCGCCGCCCGATGATCCATGCGGCAATGGCTGGGGAAGAGCTATGTTGTTAACAGCCGGCTTTTCATTTTTCTGCCAGAACATTATTTCCCCTGCCCTCTTCAATACTCTTTCCGGGATGCCTGCCAAAGCCGCTACATGAAGGCCGTAGGATTCCGAGGCGGAACCTTCGCGGATTTTCCTTAAAAAAACTACCTTGCCGTTACGCTCATCAACATCCATGGAACGGTTTGCCATTGCCGGATGATCAATTCCAGCAAGTTCATGATAGTGAGTAGCAAAAAGCGTCCGGCATTTAATGTTATTCAGAAGTTCCTCGCATACGGCCCATGCAATCGAAAGGCCATCTTCGGTGCCCGTTCCCCGCCCAACTTCGTCCATAATCACAAGGCTTTGATTTGTCGCAGTGTGCAGGATGTAAGCGGTTTCGTTCATCTCCACAAGGAAAGTGGATTCCCCCCTTGCAAGGTTATCCTGGGAGCCAAAACGGCAGTAAATTCGATCCACGAGGCCTATCCGCCCTTCGGACGCGGGAATAAAGCTGCCGCATTGAGCCATTATTGTTATCAGCGCCGCCTGCCGAAGATAAGTGGACTTGCCCGCCATATTCGGGCCTGTTATCAAAGCGAAAGAAACGCCCCCCTGCCCTCCGCTATCTGAAGCGTCCAGGTAAAGATCATTGGCGATAAATTCCCCCTGCGGCAAATGCGCTTCGACTATCGGGTGGCGGCCCTCGCTAATAACAGTACGGCTCCCGCTTTCCAGTACAGGACGCACCCAGCCGCGTATTGTTGCTACCCTTGCCACTGACTGGGCGGCATCGATCTCCGCGATTCTTTTCCCTGCGGCTGCTGATTCCCTGAGCAGCTGCTTAGCGCTGTCCCTTATTTCAAGAAAGATCTTTTTTTCAAGCTCGATAATTTTATCGGAAGCGCCGTTAATCTCCGATTCAAGGGCGGCAAGGCGCTCGGTAGTAAAACGCTCGCCACCGGCAATGCCCTGCCTCCTGATAAACCGGGAAGGCACTTTAGAAAGGTTTACATTCGTAACCTCAAAAAAGTAGCCTATAAACCTGTTGTACCTTATTTTAAGGCCGGAAATGCCCGTTTCCTTCCGCTCCTCTTCAAGGTAGCCTTCAAGAAGTATCCTTCCAGAATCTTTCAGCTCCCTCAGCCGGTCAAGTTCGGCGTCATAACCGGAACGGATTAAATTGCCTTCGCTGAGCAGGATCGAAGGGTCATCTGCTATTGATTTTTCTAGCAGTTCCTTCAGCGCTTCGAGCTTTTTAAACTCGTCCTCATTTAATTGAGCCTCGGAAGATTCATAATTAAAAATATCATCACAGAGCTCTTCTTCGATTTTGCCAAAGTAAAGCAGGGCGTTTCTTAAGGCTACCATGTCCTTACCGTGGGCTTTGTCCATCGCAAGCCTGGAGCAAAGCCTTTGCAGATCCGGCGTCTTTGAAAGCAGATCGCGCAGGCGGTTGAGCTTTTCCTGGCTATGGTAAAGCTTTTCCGCCATGTCAAGGCGGCGGTTTATCTGCTCGATGTTTCTTAAAGGATGGAGTATCCTGCTTTTTAATAGCCGCCTTCCCATGGCCGTTTTGGTTTCATCCATTACTTCCAAGAGCGAGAAACGGCTTTCACCGTCCGTCAAATTGGCGACAAGCTCCAGGTTCCTCTGTGTTGATTCATCCAGGCCGACAAATTCACAATCGCCGTAAACTTTTAAAAAGCGCACATGGGGAATAAGGCTCCTGGCGGTATCGCCTAAATAGTCCAGAAGTGCGCCGGAAGAAACAATTTCAGGCGACGCCCGGTTAAGCCCAAAGCCCTTAAGGCTTTGCGCCCCAAATTGATCATCCAGTTTTTCCCTGCTCCTTGCGTGATCGAAAAGCCAGTCAGCCCAGCGGTTTACCAGGCCCCCCCTTTCTTCCACCGCTTGCGCAAGAACAGGGTACTCGTTAAGCAGAGATTCCTGGACGATTATTTCCCTGGGCCTTATGCGCTGAAGCTCCTGCCTGAGCTTTTCCGCAGCTCCTTCTGTTGGGAAGGAAGTGGCACAAAAATCGCCTGTAGAAAGGTCTATGTAGGAAAGAGAAAAATCCGCCCCGGCGGAAGCAAAGCAGGCAAGAAAATTGGAACTCCCCTTGTCAAGAAAATCTTCATCTATGGTCGTTCCGGGGGTGATAACCTCCACAACCTTACGGTCAATGAGTCCTTTGCCTGGCTCGGTTAATTGTTCGCAGACGGCAATTTTTTTCCCGGCTCTAAGAAGGCGGGAAATGTACGAGCGGGAAGCGTGGTAAGGAATGCCGCACATAGGCTGGCCCTGGCGGCTAGTAAGGGTTAAATTAAGAAGCGAAGAAACTTCCAGGGCGTCTTCAAAAAACATTTCATAGAAATCCCCAAGCCTGAAAAAAAGAACCTCTCCCTGATGCTCCCGCTTTATCCGCCGGTATTGTTCCATCAGGGGGGTTAACTCAGCGGAAGCCGACATTACGCCCTTAACGCCTTGCTTTGTCCATCAGGTTTTTAATGATCTTGTCGGTTAAATCGATAGTCTGGTTGTACCAGACTATTCCGTTATTTTCTTTAAGATTTAAAACCATGCTGTACCCTTCGCTCTCTGCAACATAGCGTATTTCATCGTATACCTGTTCCAGAAAAGCGCCGGACTGGGTCAGGCTTTTTTTCAAGCTGTCCAATTCAATGGTTTTTGTTCTGTAGTATTCCTTTAAAATATCTGACCTTCTTGTAACTTCAGCTTCATACCTCAACGCCTGCTCCGCATTCCCCTGTGCCTGAGCGTTAACCTGGTTAACTTTCAGGGCATTGATTTCCGCAGTCATTCTGTCGATTTCCGCCTGCACTTTAGCGCTCCGTTCTTCAAAATCCCTTACCGCCCTTGATTCCGACATAAATGCCGTATAAACCCTGGGAAGATCCACAACCGCGAAGCGGGTTAGCTGCTGCGCCTCAACTGTCAGCCCCAGAAAAAGAACAGCTATAAAAAATAAAAAAAACTTTTTCATAAAACAGACCTCCTGCTAATATGTAGACATTGCAAAAGAAATGACGAAATCCCATCCTGAGCCTCCGATACCACCGGAAACCCAGTCTATGCTTCCGTCCCTGATTAAGAACTTTCTCGCAATACTGATCCTGAACGGAAATTGGGGTATGGAAAACCGAAACCCTCCGCCCAGGCTAAAACGCATGAAAAAAGTATTCGCGTCAGCCAGGCTTCCGTCATCACTAAAAAACTCGGTAAAAAGGGCCTGAGGCGTTTTTTTAACCCCGGCGGCATCAAGAAAGAAATCCCATGCAATTATACCCGGCGCCAAAGGTATGCGTATTTCCGCCCAATTCTCCCATAAAGCATAACCTTTGCGCCGGTACTCGGTTACCCAGCCGCGGCCTGTAAACATCCCGTCTACCGCGAGGGAATTTGCTTCTTCAATCAAAGGCTTGTCATATTGCAACTGGGGGAAAATAAAAGACAAACCGGTATGTACGCCAAATACTGCTTTAAGGTTCCAGGTATCCGTAACAGGCAGGTTTACCAAAGTATGGAACCATTCAAATTTCGTGTCGGTTCTGATGTAATGCTCTTTCTCAAAAGGCAAAATACCGTAATACCCCAAACGCTGGACGGCATAATAACCGGATGAAGGATCGTAATAGATATCCCTGTTATCAATAGAAAGGCTTCCCCATAAAGATAAAGATGGCGACCAATTATTGTTTTCTTCCCTTAAAATAGGATCAAAGGGACGGTAAAGATCAGCGTCGTATTTGTTAAGGACCATTCCTACCCTGAACCCTCCGCCAAGGCCAAGGTTTCCATAAGGCGTTAGCCAGCGGTAACCGGTACCGGTACCCAGAGAGACCCTCCACTGATCGTAAGGCATCTGGTATTCAACGGGCGGTACTTTATACGCGTCCTCATATTCCTGATATGAACCAAATCCATCCGGAAAAGCAAAAGGCTCGTCTCCGTAAAAATATGGCGCAAAATTCTGCATCGCGCCCTTCCTGGCCATGTGCTGGAGCGTAAGGTCAAAATTCCCGGAAAGCGGAAGCCCGAATATCCACCTTTGCGTATACTGCAGCGATACAGACTGGACATCCGGCGAAACATTCAATTCCGCTCCGGCGACATTACCCGAACCCATAAAATTCCTGTCGTTCCACCTTCCCGTCAGCGATGCCGGAAAAGTTTCAGGATCCGAAGTACCGGAAAAGTTCAGGCCAAATTGCACATCCGTGGTTAGCTGTTCTTCCACAGAAATTACAAGATCCATAAGCGCTTCGGCACTACCGGGAGGGGTATCGGGGACAACATTGGAAAAATATTGTAAATTATACAGGTTTCTGAGCCCGTCCATAATTTTAGCCTTTGAAAATATATCCCCGCTTTCAAGAGGTATTTCCCTGAGAATAACCTCGTCCCTGGTTTTTACATTGCCTTTGATAATTATATTTTCTATATGGGCTCTGCCTCGCTCGACAATAACTACCTTAAAAGAAAGCTCTCCGTTATCCGCGTCCTTAACCTGAACAGGCTCAATGCGGTTAAAGATATACCCGTTTTCATAGTAAAGATCCGCGATCCTCATGAGGTCCGCCTGGATTCTCCCTGCGTTGACCGTTTCACCCGGTTTTGAATTGACCAGTGCGGAAAGCTGAGCATCCGTAAAGATCTGGTTCCCGTCGAATGTTATTCCCTTAAAAGTATAAAGCCTTCCTTCATATAACCGGAAAGTGATGGTCATTAAATTCTGGCCTTTGTCATTCTTGCGGACTTCCCGGACATCATCGATTACGACAGCGTCAATGTAACCGCGGTCATGGTAATACTGCGCCAGGGTCTGTTTGTCGGCTATTAATTTCGATTCCTGAAACGCGCCGTCAACAATGATACCCCTTGTTTTCAGGCTTAGCTGCCTTTGAAGGGTTCTGGAAGAAAAGACAGAATTGCTTTCGAACCGGAAACTTTCTATAACTATTTTTTCGCCTTCATCAATATTAAAAACAATTGTAATATTGGATTTGCCCGAGTTTTGGACTTCAGTTCTGACCGTGGCGTCAGGATACCCCTTTTCAAGGTACTTGTTTATTATTGCCTGCTCGTCAATCCTGAGCTTAATCTGGGTAAAAACATCATTGACTTTAATGGATACCACATCCAGCAAATCGTTGCGCCTTATGCCCGAATTGCCGGTAAAAGTGATTCTGGATACAGTAGGCCTTTCAACAACGGTAAAACGCAGAATAACTTCGTTTCCTGCGGAATCAGCCCTGACAGCCACAGGGGTAATAGTTTCAAAGTATTCCAGCGCGTACAGGCGGCCCAGGATATCCCAGTAAATTTCATCGCTGAAAGGCTTGTTTACATATTGTTCAGTTATTCCCTCAAGCTCAAAAGAACTGACATGAACCAATCCATCGAAAACGATTCTCCTTATTGGCTTTCCCTGATACCATTCGTCCGATTGTTGGGCAAAGGCTGAAAAAGCAACCAGTAAAATAAGGATAATCGACAAAAATAAACGCATTAAGGCTCCTCGCACTCCGGATCTACCTAAAAAACTATCTCAAAAAAATGAAAAAAAATAAAGCCCCGGAGAACTAGAATGATCTTCGCCAAACGAGTGAAAAGGAAATATCGTCAATAAAAAGGTTTTCCGGGTGCAGGAGAGGCATTTTAAACTGGATGTCGAATAGCGGATTACGCAATTCAAAGCCCAACTCCGGTTCCAAAACCAAACCTCCCCAGTCAATTTTATTTTCATCGTACCTGAAAGAAAACATGGCTTCGCCAAACAGATCTGTCCCGATGAATTTACCTACAAAAACAGTAGTATTGTCAAAATAGTTACCAAGCCTGTAAGGCCTGTCTGAGGTATTGCCGGTTAATTGGTTTCCAGCCGCTCCGGCTGCCTGTACAACCACGTTTTGCAGCAGCTGGGTACGCATGGACAACATATCCAGGCCCAGGTAATCCCGTACCTGCCTCTGGAGCCGGTTGATAACCGTAAACTGGGCGAGGCTGTCCATTGCCACCGAAGCGACCAGGTTCCGCTGATCTCCTTCTCCCTGGGGGGCTTGGCCCAAAAGGGAGTAAATTTCCAGCTGCGAAAGGGACGGCGTTGATACAAACCTTGGAGAAAACGACCTTAGGGGGGCTTCATCGATAATCATAGAGATTGTAACAGGGCCGATATCCGCCTGATCCCGAATCTCCGCCCTCGCGGTTATTTTTGGATCAAAATCAACCTCATTTTCCCTGAAAACCAGAGTGCCTTCACGGATATAAAAATTCCGCTCCAGATAGAAGATCTCCCCGCTTCGTAGCTTTACTTCCCCATTCAGCGTAAAGCGCTTTGCCATCGAGTCGCTTGTAATATTTATTCCCGTTCCCATGTCTGCATTAGCCTGAATTATCGGAAAATCCATACTGGGCCAGAAAAATTCAACCCGCCGCCCTGTTCTGACATTAATATTGGTAATCGTGGAAACCTTATTGTTTTCCGAATCGAAAGCGCCGCGTCCTTCTTTGGCAGCCATTTCGGCGGAATCAAAACTAAGCTCAGTATCATGGGCTGTCAAATCACCTTTGATGGAAAAGATCATGTCTTCCATTGACAAAACAATTTTTCCGGAAGCTATGCCGTTCGCGTGCAGCCCGGAAATATCCAGGCCATAGGGAATTGGGGTTTCCTGCGCCACCTGGATATCAATATTGAAAATATTCGGTATCCACTGATCAAACCTGAACCAGCCTGAAACCTTCCCGCCGCCCTTTCCGACAATGGCATCCACAGGGCCGAAGGTAATCTCGTTCCCGTTAAACGTGAAAGTTGTGGGAACTGGCCTGATTGGTTCAGGAATATATTGTGGGACAACTATTTTTACGCTTGTCCCACGGGCAGTCCCGTAAAATTCGGGATCCTCCAGGGTACCTGCAACCCTTATTGAAGCTGTAACTATGCCTCCTGAAAACCCGATCGCATCATTCGAAGGGAAAAACCGCCAAAGGGAATTTAAATCCGCATAAAGATCCGAGCCCTGGGCGTCTATGCTGTCTTTGCTGATGAATCCTGTAAAGGCCCCCCTTACCGGCGACGGCCCTGATAGGGCTGCGTAAAAGACCCCTCCTCCGCTTTCCGGATTCAACCGGAAACGGAGCATATCTTTTGGCCCGCCGCTCAGGCTCATTGCTATACCGTCTTCTTCCTTGTGGCAATCAAAAGTAAACGTAAAAGGCTTATCTGCAATAAAATCGCTGTAATAAGCGGATTCTACAGTGAGCAGCGCATTCAGGAATTTGAAATTCCTGAACAAACCCACCCAGGTTTCAGTAGAATTGAAGCCGGCGTTTCCGCGCATAAAAACATCCAGAGGCCGATCCGATACCATTCCCCATACTTCCGCTTCAGTTTCAGCCAAAGCGGCAGTCCGATCAATTTTTATATAAGGTACCCATGCTTCAAGGCCGGAATAGTTTATTCTAAGCCTTTGGGCAAACAGTTCGTCGTTGTTCACATTCATCTCGGCGGAAAGGCGAATAACATCATCCTGCCGGTGCATGGCAAATGATGGGAGCATCATCTCCGCCTCAAATGAAGCCAGCGATTCATACACAAGCCTTAAACTCCCGTCGGCTACGGCATTCACTGCGCTAAAACGGGAAAATTGCATCGCCTGACCGGACATCTTTAGTGAAAGGCGCTTATCCCTGTATTCCCCATCCAAAGCGTAATACTCACTGCGGTTGTTAGAAGCGATTTCAGTCTTGAAACTGAAATTTTCATACGCGGTATCCCAATTAAGGGAAACGTCCCCCGACAAAGCCCCTCGGCCATCATCGAAAAACAGGTTGGGTATCCTGATGCCCTTTTCGCCGGCTTCCCCAGTAAACCTTACAAGGGCTGCAGATGACGAAGGAGTGGTAAGACCTGAGATTTCAAACTTTTCTATCCTTGTCCGCCAGTACTCGGGAGAATCATAAAAAATGGAAAAAAGAAAACTAAGCGAAGCAAATTTATTTCCGGACGGTAACGGTATTAAGTCCCCCCTGGCATAGCCGGTACGTACCCCGAACTCGTCGGTAACAATCATTGCCTGAATTCCGTAAGATCCCCTGATGCTTATGTTCTTTTGATCCCGGATCATCCCTTCAAAGGAATATGTAAGGTTTTGCGTACTGGCTACAAGCGAAAATGAAATGTCATCCAGGCTGGTAAAATCCGCATTGCCGTTAAATTCGACGGAGACGCCATTCCAGGTAATGCTGGCGGAGCTTAGCTCCATGCCTTTGTCCGTTCCGGAAAGGGAAACCGCAGCAAGAATATCCTGCAAACCCTCATAAGAGGCAATTACACGGGGCGCATCATAAACAATATGGGCATAATCGGATATAAAAAATATCTCGGTAGTTACAGAAATATCATCCGCAGTATAACGAACCATGGAAGGTACGGTGGAAAACGGAACAAATGGCTCTACAAAATTCAGTATGTCTCCCATGGCGAAGGAATCCATCCTGATGTTTGCCTGGATTTGCCGTGGATCGTAATCCGCCGTACCGTCGATATACAATGTGCTGTTGCTGGTATAGTCTTCATATTTCGAATCCTTTTCGCCAAAGGCGGAAAGGGCAAAAGTAAGGCCGTCTTCTTCCTGATGGATGGATAAATCCAGGGCTGAAAGTTTCGAGTTGCCCGAGGTCAGGTTTTCACCTACAAGGTTAATATCCTTCCCGATTGTACTTAAATAAATTTCCCCGCTAACACCCCGATCCCCGCGCAGCCGGAAATCTGAAAAGGTTACATGACCGTAAGGGGCAAGCCGGCTGAATTCGCCATTTATTAGCTCTATGCCTCCCTTGAATTCCAGCTCCCCGAAAGATGAACTAAAATCAAAGGTGTCGATAATTACCTGTTTCACGTCTCCCGAAACCATCACATCCAAAGACGCTTTTTGGAAAATTATATTCCCGCTCCCGTTGCCTGCCAAATTCATGTTGAACTGAAAATTGTCCGAATTATCTTTCGTAAAGCCAGCGCTACCTGAGACCTTGAAAGCCAAAACCTCGTTATATTTTCGATAAGAACCGGTAAGGGTCAGCAAATCCCGCAGGGCAAGGTTTTCGGCTTCCAGGCGGCCTTCAATTTTTTTGTTTCCAAGATCGTATAAAAAAGAAAATGCGACCGGGGACCTGTCGTAGATCTTTCTTATTTCCAGCTGGCTTCCGGAAAGGAAAAAACCGAAGCTTACCGGCCTTAGCCTGATAAAATTGCTTGTGATCGATGATATTTCAACAGTAGCGGAGCCTTCATCCAAATCGCCTGAATATTCCCCGTTGATTCGCCCTGTTATAACCGCTTCCAGCGGCGAAGATGAAACGTCGGCAGGAAACGGAATGTTTTCGCCTGAAAGAGAGAGATCGGCATTCCAGCGCCCCTGGAAATTCACTTTGTTACGCCTCACCGAGGCATCAAGCCTGACGCCCCGCAGTTTTAAAATACCGTATGAATCTGCGAAATCCGACTCGCCGTTCCAGATTCGGCATGAAAAGCTTTCAGGAATCAGTCTGCTAATGCTTTGTGGAGCCGGAGAGCTTCCCTGTCCCCTTAGCGAAGATAAACGTTCCCATAATTCCGCATCTTTTCCAAAATCAAGGCTAAGGACGGGCCTGTCGATTCTGATTGAGTTAAAAGCGTCGATTTTTACGCCGCGAAAGATCGCAACGATGGAATATGAAAGCCTTAACCTGGCAATGCTCAGAAATACGCTGTCATCTTCACGGAATATATGCACGTCCCGGATGTCCAACACCCCGAAAATGGAAGGGCTCAGCGAGCCATATTTTATTTTTAGCCTTAAATAGTCCCCAGCGCTCTCTATGAAGCTGTCCCTGGCCTTTCCCATCTCGTCTTGAAGGGTTAGCTGAACCGGGCGCAATACAAGCGCCGTACCCGCAACCAGTACCAGAAAAACGAGAATTCTTTTGTAAAAACCACCGGAGGAAAGGCGCAGCCACGCCTTTTTCTCCGCTTTTTCGCTATCAGGCAAAACCAAGACCCTTCATTAATACGCCTTCATTAATACGATTGTAAATGATTTTTATTGAACTTGCTCTACCATAAATGGATATTATGGCAAACAATGCCCCACTTTATATAACATTTGAACCGGTAAATAGTTCCACAGGCAAATATGGGCGTTATAAAAAAATGCCGATATTCTAAAGGTGAAATACCTAAAAAAGCGTTTTGCTGTTGTTATTCTGCTGGCTTTTATCACGCCGAGCATTCTGAACGCTTACTTTGTAACCTACAAGGAACAGTACTACCGCCTTTTCCACCTTCATTACATTCAATACCCCGATGACACAATGGAAAATATCTATTGGCTTGAAAAAGCGGTCAAAGCTGATTTCTGCAACCCCCTTCATGCCCTGGCTTTAATAGAAAACGAAACCCAATGGGAAAAATACAGGTACCTTTTTATGATGCATATAAATATAAAACTGGCAGAGCAGCATCTTTTTTTGGGGAATAAATGGAACAAGCGCAACGCTTATTTTTACAACGCGCCCTGGAAAGAACAAAACCTGGAATCGCTTGAAACCGCTGAAACCTGCTTCCGTACTGCCTTATATTACTGGGAGGAAGCGCTTGGATGGGCGGAAAAACACAAAGACAGGCGGTTTCGGTATATAAATTTGAAAGCTATACAATTTTGGGAAGACGAAGCGGCCCGCATTGAGGACAAAACCCTGAATTACGGCAAAACCATTAACAGGGAACTGGCATTGCTTCAGTCGATAAGGGAAAAATTCCAGGCAATGGACGAGAATACTTATTGAATAAAACCAACTTTTATGTTAGCTTGTTCCTTATTAATCAACCTGAACAAAAAATGGAGCGTGTTTCGGCCGCCCATGCCGTTTGTCCGGGCCTAACGCCCTCTTTTGTGAAATTATGAACAGGGAATATTCCATTTGAAAGCCGGCAAATGCCTTTTTATGGCTCTCTTTTCGTTTTTGCCTATTGTTTTCCTTCCCGCACAGGAAACTGGCAATAAAATAAACGAAAAAACAGAAAAGCCGGATTCGGTTTACGTGATCCGTGAGATAGAATTTGACATAACAGGCCGTTCCAGGCCGTTTGCCCTCATTTCCAGTGGCAATTTTAAAGAAGGGGAAAGAATAAAAGGCAAAGACAGCCTTGACAAATACCTGGCGCAGAAAAAGCAGCTTCTTATGAACCAGCAGGTTCTGGAAGATGTAACAATTGAATGCTTTGACGGAGACAGGGAAAGCGACGGCGCTATCCCTGTCAGGCTTTTGGTACATGTCAAGGACACATGGAATTTAATAGTCCTGCCCTACCCAAAATACGATTCCAACGAAGGCTTTAGCATCACCCTCAAAGCAAGGGATTATAACTTTTTGGGTACCATGAGCGCCCTAAGGGTTGATTTGGGTTATAAAAATGATGGTGGCGAACAGAGCGTCAATTTTTCATTGGATTCCGATATACCGTTTTATGCCGCCAACCTGCACTGGGTTTTGAATTTTGATAATTACTTTGACTATGCTTTCAATGAGCCCCTCTATTACCAAAACGTTACCGGCTTGTCGTTGCTTTTGCCATGGCACGCCACTGTTTTCTCCATAGGTTTTAACGAATACCTCACTGTCAATGAAAAAAATTCTATCGAAGATAAAGACATTTTTAACCTTGATAACAGATATTACGGCGTATATGCTTCGACCGAACTATTCGTTTCCTGGGAACTGCCTTTAGGCATTGAAATAGGCAGCTTTGGAGAACTTGAATACACCCCCGGAGTTTCAGGCAGGATCAACTATCCTTATAGTTCCATGGACGAGCCCCGTAAGGCCGTGGCTTCTTTCAGCCACTCTATAGGTTTTGGCAGAGTAGACTGGATAGGCAATTACCGCAAAGGGCTTTCAGCTTCAATCGGCAATTCATACAGCTGGTTTTTTGATCGCGGCGATTCCCCTTTAAAAATAAGCCTTGACGCTGGTATAACGTTCTATTGGGTTTTTTCAAAATACTTAGGCGTTTCTTCCAAATTGGATTACCGGCAATGGTGGCATTGGTCGGATAAACTTGGCGGCAATATTCCTTACTATAACGCCGGGGATATGACTCGCGGGCTTATTAATGATGATATCAGGGCAGACCAAATATTGGCTTTCAACCTTGATTTACCGATTCGAATTTTGCGTTTTTGGCCTTCAGAATGGGCAAGTAATCAAAAATTTCATATTTTGGACTTTGAAATGCACCTTTCCCCATTTACTGATTTTGCCATTTTCAGCGGGCCTATTAACAAACTAAAAGACAAATATAACCCCTATACGGAAAAAACACAATTCAGTATTGACGATATAATTAATACAGCTGGAATAGAAGTTTTTGTATTTCCTGCTTTTTTTCGCAGTATGAAAATCCGCGCCAGCATCGGTTATAATCTTAACAGAATTAAGCAAGAGGGCGTATCCTTAGCTGGCGGTTTCTTTCCGGAGTGGGATGAAATTTTCATCGGGTTGAATCATTCTTATTGAATAACGAATAATGCTTAAAAATCTAAATTCCATACCTGCCAAACTCAATCAAGTCCTTGATAAAAGACGGAAAATATACCTTTTCCTTTTGCTTTTTATGGCTATAGTATATTCATTTGCCGAAACATTGGGAATATCGGTAATAATGCCTTTTATTTCTGTTGCGTCCAATCCTGAGCTTTTAAACTCCGGCTATTATAAACTATTTTACGATCTGTCAAAACTTAACTCGCCAACCAGGTTTATTTTTACTTTTGGTTTTATAATAATTATTTTTTACTTTTTTAGATCCATTTACATAATCTTTTACAATTATTCAATAAACAAATATTCTCTTGGTACTTACCGCTATTTCGCAGGACAGTTATTTAAAATATACCTTTCCCTTCCTTTTAAAATCTTTGTACAAAAAAACCCGTCTGTTTTTTCACAAATGATCATTGTTGAAGCGTATAATTTAAGCAATTTATTGATGAGGGTTTTGTATATATTTTCTGAAAGCTTTACAGTTCTTCTTTTATACATTTTTATGGTTTTGGTTAATTGGCAAATTACGCTTGTTTTGACTTTTATACTGATTATCTTTATTTATCTGGTCTTTATAACGCTTATAAAGGCAAGTAAAAGGCTTGGCGACAAACGAATGGAAGCAAGCTTGACGCTAAGCAAAACAATTACGGAAACTTTTCGCCTGTTTAAATTTATTAAGTTAAGGGGAAATGAAAACGAGATATTTGAGGTCTTTAACGATTCTACATCAAAAGTTTCGCATACATCGGTCATGACAAACACGCTTGGCAGCATACCAAAGAGCATCCTGGAAAACCTTGGGTTCTCCCTTTTAATCGCGGCGGTATGCTTCATTTTATGGCGGTACAATTCCGCCGCCATGGTTATTCCCGTTATATCCATGTATGCTTTGGCATTGTACCGTATCCTTCCGGCGACCAACCGCATTCTGGATCATGTTAATAATATCGCTTTCTATCAGGAGTCGCTTAACAAAATATATGGCGATCTGCGTTTGGAAACAGATAATGAAAACTCTTCTCCGCTTAATTTCATAGAATCCATAAAAGGCAAAGATATTTACTTCAGCTACATAGAAGGCAGTGACGTAATAAAAAACATATCCTTTGAAATTAAGAAAGGCGAAAAAATAGCATTTACAGGAGAAAGCGGAAGCGGCAAAACCACTCTCGCCGATATAATAATCGGAATTTACAGGGCAAACCATGGCGGCTTATATGTAGATGATGTTTTGATAGATAACGCCAACATACTTACCTGGCGGAGCAAAATAGGGTATATTCCTCAAAATATTTACCTTTTTGACGGTACGGTGGCAGAAAACGTGTCTTTTGGTTCCAGGGCGGACGAGAATAAAATAATTAACGCGCTTAAAACTGCACGGATTTGGGAATTTCTTGAAAGCAAAGACGGCCTTTTGACTCGCGTAGGAGAAGGCGGCATTCAGCTTTCCGGCGGGCAAAAACAGCGCATCGGCATAGCCAGAGCCCTATACAATGATCCTGAAGTGTTTGTTCTGGATGAAGCGACTTCATCCCTTGACGACACGACAGAAGCCCAAATAATGGACGAAATATATGACCTTAGCGGGAATAAAACGCTAATTATTATCGCCCACAGGCTCAGTACCGTAGAGCGCTGTGACAGAAATATCAGAATAGAGGATGGGGCGATAATTCAATAACTCCTTTCTGCTTAAAGCCCTGAGAGATGGATGGAATTAATATTGCATATTTTCCATTAAGTGATTATCTTTAAAATACAATATTTGTTAGAAAGCAAACTATAGGATACAGAAATGAAGATAATTAAGAACCATAAGAATTATGGACAGGTCGTTTTGGCCGCTCTCGCCAATTCCGAAAATACATACCTTGCCCTGTCCTTTATTTTCCCTGCGGCCATTCTGGGAACGGTATTTGCCCTTCATGGAGTTTACCCTTTCGGCAACAAGCAAATAATGGTTTATGACTTTTACCAGGCTGCTTACCCGGATATTAGCGGCTTTTGGCATAAATTCAGAGAAGGTGCCCTGGCATCCTGGTCATGGACAGCCGGCCTGGGCCACGATTATTCGTCATATTTAGTAGCTCCTTTTTTATCGCTAAATTTGTTAACTTTAATTGCGCCTCATGAGTGGCTACGGGAAATGCTGACACTCACTCTGTTGATAAAAATCGGCTGCGCAGGCTTGTTTACCGCTATGTATCTGCGTTATGCGTATAAACAATGTGAACCATCGTTAGAAAAGAAAAGCGTGGTATATCAGTTGGCATTGCCTGTTTTTTCATCCCTCTACGCTTTGTGTGGTTATACATTGGGCTATTACCATCTTATAGGATGGTTTGACAGTTTTGCCCTATTGCCCCTTGTCACGCTGGGGCTTCTGGCGCTGATGCGCGAAGGCAAATTCAAGCTTTATATTATCTCGCTTGCATTAGCTGTGTTACTGAGTTTTTACATAGGCTATATGGTTTGCGTTTTTGTAGTAATAACATTCCTTGGCCAGTGCGTAGTACAGAAACTAACCTTGCCTGATTTTCTGCGTAAACTCCGTTTAGTCATCATTTGCTCAGCCATCGCCGCCGGTCTGAACGGCGTTATTATAGTTCCAGCTTTTTCTGCCCTGAAAAATGTCTACAGTATCAGAGCTTCATCTTCCACCATGTTATTTTATTCAAGCTTTTTTGATATTCTTGGAAATTTTATCGCCTTTTTACCTCCAACAATTATAGAAGGCTTGCCTAACCTATACACCGGTTTAATCAGCGTTATGCTCGTTGGCTTGTTTATACAGTCTAAGAAAATTGCCCTTCGGGAAAAAATAGTGCTTACAGGAATATTTATTTTTCTGCTGTTAAGTACAAACACTGACTTTTTATATATTATGATGCACGGATTTACCTACCCTAACGGGTACCCTGCCCGTTTTTCATTCCTCATTTCATTTGTTCTTGTGATTATAACATATCATACATTCCAATTTACAGAAGGTATGGGTAAGCTAGGCTTGCTGGCAACAGGCTTAAGCGCTTCATTGTTTTTGCTATCTGCTGTTCTTGGTCCCCAGGATAAAAAATACATTATAAGCAGCTCCGCTTTATGCGCTCTCTATATTTTTCTTATTTATTTTTCAACGACTGTAAAGTCTATTAAAATACAGACATTTGCAAGGGTCTTTCTTTTCATGGCGATACTGGCTGAACTTTCTATAACTTCCTACATCGGCGTAAAGACTGTTGGAACAACTGTCAGAAATGATTATTATTACGGATACGAACAAATAAATGCTTTATTAAATGCCCGTAAAAAGACCGGTGTTGATTTTTATCGGACAGAATTTGATTATAATCGCAATGCCAATAATCCGTATTTTTATTACTACAACGGAATTACATATTTTTCACCCAGTATCAATATTAATGTTATGAAATTCTTGCAGGGATTGGGGTTGAATAGCAGGCGGTCGCAATATAATTCCAACTCTGCTTTTTATGTAGAGACATCCCCTCTAACAAATGCTTTTATTAATTTGCGTTATCTAATTAGCCCTAATGGCGATTCTGTTGATAAGGATGTTTACTGGAAAATTATCGGCAAGACCGGTAACGCGCTGCTTCTGGAAAACAAATATTATTTGCCATTGGGTTTTATGGTTGACAATAAACTTGCTGATTTTAAGCGTCAGGAAGACCCTTTTCAGGCGCAAAATGAATTATTCCGCCTTGCGACCGGGCTTGAAGGCGATCTTTTCAGAACAGGCCAATTTGATGTCAATAATCCGAATAAAAATGACGATAAACGTCAAGTTGCAAAATGGGATTACCAATTTCCGTTTACCGGTATGGTATACGCTTATTGTTTGTTTGACGAACTTGTACCCAGTAATTCAGGGAAAACAGACTTTAGAAGAGGGAAATCATACTTTATGGAAGTAAACCTTAACAGAGAGGGAAAAAGGCCTTTTCAATTAAATATAGGCGATAATACTCCATATGTTTTTGTCATAGGCAATATAACTCAAAACGAAAATATAACTTTTTCACTAGAAATCAACAACAAAGACAATAAAGCGACAATGCATCTTGGGCTTATTAACAGCGAACTATTTGAGCGGGGCTACGCTAAACTGGCCAGCCAGGTTCTTGAACTGACAGAGTTTAAAAATACTAAAATAAAGGGAAAGATAACCGTTCTTGATGACGGCCTTTTATACACCTCCATTCCCGCTGATAGATACTGGAGCGCTTATGTTGACGGTGTTAAACGCGAAATTGTTAAAATTGACAACGCTGTTATCGCGGTCAGCCTAGACAAAGGCGATCATGAAATAGAATTCAGGTATTTTAACACAAGCTTTATGGCTGGTTGTATTGTAAGCCTTGCTTCATTGGCTATATTTATTGTCCTTGCAGTTCTTGAAACACTCAAACGCCGGAGCAGTGAGACATAATTATTCTATCCGAAGCTTCGTTACATCTGAATAATTTCATCTTTTAAGTCTTATTGTATTTATTGCTTAACATATCTATATAGCTTAAGCGTTATAATGATTTATTTCCTGTATAATATTTTCATCTTTCCTCTGGTACAATTTATAGAAATATCTTATGTAATTGTTTATCGCATATTTAACAGCAAAGCGCTCGCAATATTGGGGGTAAGCGTCGCTGTTACAGCCATAACGACGCCTCTTTATTTTATAACCGAAAAATGGCAAAAGACTGAAAGAGAGCTGCGAGCCTTACTAGAACCTAAAATAAAAAAAATAAAGTCTGCTTTTAAGGGAGATGAACAGTATATGGTTCTCTCTGCCTATTACAGACAGAATCATTACCACCCGATTTATTCCCTTAGAAGCTCCCTGGGTCTTTTTATACAAATTCCTTTTTTTCTGGCAGCTTATTTATACCTTTCTAATCTGGAATTTATAAGAGGGGTCCCCTTTTTCTTCATAAAAGATTTAGGCGCTCCGGACAGGCTTCTTTCTTCTGGCGGCTTTTATCTTAACCTTCTTCCTGTTTTAATGACTGTCATTAACTGTATCTCCTGTGTGGTGTATACAAAAGGCTTCGCCATTCGTGAAAAAGTACAAGTTTACGGTATGGCTTTAATATTCCTTATTCTACTTTACAATTCACCGTCTGGTCTTGTCATTTATTGGACTATGAATAATATATTTTCGCTTCTTAGAAATATTCTGTCCAAAACAAAGCAAAGCTCAAAAATAATATACGGATTCATCTGTCTTTGCGTCATTTTTATTTATATACGTTATATACCTCTGGGATTTTCACCTAAACGCTTATTTGTCGCCACCTTATGTTCTCTGATTTTCTTTCTTCCTCTTTTCATCAAATTGTTTGAATTCTTCATAAAAAAGCTGTCAGCAATAATTCAGCCTGATAGCAGTTCGTTATTGAGTAACAAAACTTATATACTATCGATTTGTATTCTCTTTATACTTTCAGGTCTCGTTATCCCGGCTTCCCTTATTGCGTCATCGGTACAGGAATTTTCTTTTCTTGATTCTTACACTACTCCATTACCTTTCATTTTTACAATTTTTATACAGGCAATGGGTGTTTTTATTTTTTGGCCTCTCATTGTTTACTTCCTATTTCCTAAAAATGTTAGAATCTGGCTTACCATGATAATTTCTCTGATTTCTGTTATAGCCCTTATCGACACCTTTCTTTTCCCGGGCGACTATGGTTTCCTTACTACTTCATTTAAATTTTCCAATCCGGATACATTTGAATCAAAATACAGAATTATAATCCTGAGCAGCTTTGCAACTATAGTCTTGTTATGTGGGTTTGTCTATTTAATTTTAACCAAAAAAATATTTTTTTATTCCTTTCAAATAATTGTTCTATCAGCTCTGATACTTTCCGGAATCTACAATGTTTACAAAATTAACAATGATTTTATTAATTATGAAAATCAAAGGCAACTTTCATCTATTGGCACCGTCGATTCCGAAAAGCCTGAACCTGTTTATCATTTTTCCAAAAACGGAAAAAATGTTATTGTTATCATGCTTGATGCCGCAATTTCAGGCTATGTTCCCTATATATTTAATGAAAAGCCGGAGCTTTTGAATGACTTTTCAGGATTTACCTATTATCCAAACTGTGTAAGTTTTGGCAGTCATACTAGGATTGGGGCACCTGTACTGTATGGCGGTTATGAATATGAACCTCGGCTTATACAAAAAGATCGTTCCTATGCAAAAGAAAAACATAATGAGGCTCTTTTAATGATGCCTCGCATTTTTCTTAACGCCAATTACCGTGTTACTGTTACGGAACCTGCTTTCGCAAATTATAGCTGGAAACCGGATTTAAGTATATTTGCCCCTTACCCGGAAATAACGGCACAGAACATCCGAGGCAATTATACAGGTATATGGCTGCGTTCACATCCGGAAATGAAAATAGTTTCTGTTCCTGAATTATTGCGGGAACTGTTAATTCGTTTTTCTTTTTTAAAAATTTCCCCGCCTGCGCTTAGAATATATATTTATGACAGGGGAGACTGGCTTAAAGAAAAAAACGCTTCCGAACAGTTCTCTCCGGATACACTCGACTGTTACACCACTCTTTATTATTTACCCCTAATAACTGATATTTCAGATGGAACCGAAAATACTTATACCGCAATGGTTAATGACCTGACACATGATACAAGCATATTTCAATATCCTGATTATGTCCCTAAAATGCTTGTAACAAATCAGGGCGACGGGCTTTTTGCGGAAAATGAATCCTATCATGCCATGATGGCATCTTTTTTGCTTTTGGGTAAATGGTTTGGTTTTTTGCAGGAACAGGAAGTTTATGATAATGCCAGGATTGTTATCGTTTCTGATCATGGAAAATCTGAAAACAGCCAATATTCAGGTAATATGCTTCTACCCAATAATGATTGGCTTTCAGGCTATCATGCGCTTCTTCTTGTAAAAGATTTTATGTCAGATGGAGATCTTATTACGGATACAACGTTTAAGACCCATGGGGATGTCCCGGCCATTGCAATGAGTGGATTAGTTGATAATCCAAAAAATCCTTTTTCAGGCAATCCTGTCGCATATGCAAAAAAAAATAGCGCAGTTATAACCACCGCGTCCGCATTACAGTATAAGATTGCGGATAATCAGTGGTTAAGTGTTCATGATAATATATTTGACCCTAATAATTGGGAAAGGGCGGAAAAGTGAATTTACCCCTTCTTTATATCGATCCGGGAACAGGGAGCGCACTGTTTTCAATTTTAATAGGCGCGGCAGCAACAATATATTTTTTAGGTCGTGCTTTAATAATAAAGCTTAAGGTTGTTCTTTCAGGAGGAAAAGCTGCCAATGAAGCTTCTGTAGAATATCCTTTTGTTATCTATTGCGAAGGAAAGCAGTACTATAATGTCTTTAAGCCCGTCCTTGACGAATTTGAAAAACAAAAAGTTTTTCTTCTCTATCTGACTTCTTCGCAGGATGATCCTGTTTTTGAGGCCACATGGAATTTTATCAAGACTGAATATATTGGTGTGGGTAATCGCGCTTTTGCGCGCCTTAATTTGCTCCATGCCGGAGTCTGCCTTATGACTACTCCCGGCCTTGATGTATACCAGCTTAAACGTTCAAAAATGGTAAAACATTATTCGCATATTCTTCATGCACCGAGCGACGCTACCATGTACCGCCTTTTCGGACTTGATTATTTTGATTCCGTACTTTTAACCGGCGATTATCAGGCTGAAGATATAAAAATTCTTGAACGCCAGCGAAACATTCACGAAAAGAAACTTATCACCGTAGGATGCAGCTATCTTGATGTATATGCCGAAAAAATAAGGAATCTTCCCTCTGAAGAAGACCATCCTTTTACTGTGCTTGTTTCACCCTCATGGGGCGCTTCCGCACTTTTGACCCGTTATGGAGAGAAACTACTTGATCCTCTTGCTGCATCGCTCTGTCATATTATTATCCGTCCCCATCCGCAATCAATAAAATCAGAAGCGGCAATACTGGAACGCCTTCAAACGCGGTATAAAGATTTAAATAATATTAAATGGGATTATGAACGGGAAAATATTTACTCGCTTAATAAATCTGACATAATGATCTCCGATTTTTCGGGGATCATTTTTGATTATATGTTCCTTTTTGACCGACCGGTATTGTACGTGAGCCAGGACATTGATTTGCGCCCGTACGACGCGGATGATCTTGACCATGAGTTATGGCAGTTCAAAACATTAAAAGAGGCTGGAATTGAACTTAAAGAAAATGATTTTTCACGCATAACAGAAATAATTAAGAGCGCGGGAGACAGTGATACCCTAAAACTCTCCCGTAAAAAGTTCCGAGAAGCAGCATGGCAGTATCCAGGCGAAGCGGGAAAACGTGTTTTCGGGTTTATGGCAGAAATTGTAAATGCTTAATGCCCTCTTTACAATAATTATATCTCCCATTATTCAGATAATAGAATTTATATATGTTTTCTTTTTTAAGGTTTTTAAAAACGCCGTATTTTCTGTCTTTGGAGTCAGTCTGGCAGTTTCATTTCTATCGCTTCCGCTTTATATAATGGCGGAACGCTGGCAGATTATAGAACGCGATACAATCAGACAGCTAAATCCAGTGGTAAAAAAAATAAAGTCCGTTTTTTCCGGCGATGAGCAATTCATGGTTCTTTCGACTTTTTATCGCCAAATCCATTATCATCCGATTTACTCGCTTCGCAGCTCTATAGGACTTATAGTTCAGATTCCGTTTTTCATTGCGGCATATTCATTTCTGTCAAATCTTGGAGCATTACGCGGAGTAAACTTTTTATCAATAAAAGATATAAGCCTCCCTGATTCTCTGTTCCATTTTGGTAATATTTCCGTAAATATCCTCCCTATAGTAATGACACTGATAAACTGCATAGCGGGGGCTATTTACACTCAGAACCTTTCTATTCGCGACAAAGTACAGGTTTACGGAATGGCGGCTCTTTTTTTGATATTGCTTTATAGTTCGCCTGCCGCGCTTGTTTTGTACTGGACTCTTAATAATATTTTTTCGCTTTCCAAGAATATCTTCTATAAAATAAAAAATCCCATAAAAATTTTATATATCATTCTATGTGTTATTTTTTCTTTATTTATTTTTTATTTGTTATTTATTATGAAAACACGTCAGTTAAAATTTAGGCTTCTTATTGTATTTATTATATTGCTTTTTTATTTGATGCCGCTATTTCTTAAGGGTTTTGATTATTTGTATAAACATCTTTTAATAAAATTATTTCAAAACAGGAAAAATTTATTTATACTATTACTTCTTTCATGTTTCTCACTGTTCCTGCTTGCAGGCACTTATATTCCTTCCTCTGTTATCGCATCTTCACCTGATGAATTCTGTTACATCGAAAATCACGCCTCTCCTTTTAACTATATTGTTCATTCAAATTTATTCTTTTTTGGGTTTTTCTTTATCTGGCCTGTAAGTATCTTTTTTTTGTTTTCTGAAAAAATAAAATCATGTTTAGTTTTTATCCTTGCTTCTCTTGCGTTGATTTTTTCAACTTATACTATAGCCTTCAGCGAAAATTACGGCACAATCAATACTCTCTTTAATTTTAACACAACCGGTTTATTTGGAGTCAGCCTTATCCGTGCTGTTCTTTCATTAGTTACTCCTCTTTTTATATTATCAATATTACTTTTTCTTATTAACAAATACAGAATTACGTATTTTAATTCATTTTTATCAATATTGATTATCTTTCTTGCCGCAGTTTCATTTTACAATATTGTAAAGATAAAAAACGCTTATACGCTTTTAAGTATTAAAATGACTAATACCCCGGAAAAAACATCTCTTGAACCTATTTTCAGTCTTTCAAATGAAAATAAGAATGTAATTATTATAATGGCTGATGGCGCTATTAACGGATTTGTGCCTCTTATTTTCAATGATCATCCAAAACTTTACAGACAATTTGATGGTTTTACTCTATTTGAAAATACAGCTTCTTTTTCCAGCCACACGTTAATGGGAGTACCACCGCTTTGGGGCGGATACGAATACACTCCAATTGAAATGAACAAAAAAAGTAATATTTCCCTCGTCGAAAAACATAATCATGCTCTCTTAACAATTCCCCGGTTGCTTGTAAAAGACGACTTTAATGTTACCGTAACCGATCCTTCATGGGCAAATTATTCATGGATACCGGATATTTCTATATATGATAATTATGATAAAATTAGAGCGTTTAATATTATAAGACATTATACAAGTTTATGGTATAAAAAAAACGAACCTGATAAAAAAGAATTTACATATCCAAGAATAATGCGAAATATCATCTGGTTTTCTATTTTTAAAATGAATAATCCGCTATTACGCCTTATTATTTACGATTCTGGCTGGTATTGGGGAACGGATAATATGGGCAGTTCCATTATTAACTTTATCAATTCATATGCAATTCTTGATTTTTTACCTGAACTTACTTCTTTTAACTCGACTGAAAAATCTGCGTTATTAATCACCAATGAATTAACCCATGAATCCGTATGGCTACACGGAGAAGCCTTTAAACCATCTGAAATTCCTTCATCAATTGGAAATAGCAATTACGCTTCTGACGGTGTTTACCATTCAAACACGGCGCTATATATTAAATTAGGCGAATGGTTTGATTTATTGCGAAAAAACGGTGTTTATGACAATACAAGAATAATAATAGCCGCCGATCATGGTGGCGAAGTTGAAAATTTATTATCAAATGAACCGTTGACAATGAAAAATGAAACACGGGAACAGTATAACCCTGTTTTTCTTTTTAAAGATTTCAACTCTCATGGATCATTATCCATTAACAATGATTTTATGACAAACGCCGATGTTCCTTTTTTTGCTCTTAATGGTTTATTTGAAAATCCTGTTAATCCATTTACCGGCAATCCTATTACCACACAGCCAAAAGAAGAAGGAATATTAATCACTACACATCATTCACCTATGGCTGGCAGCCATGGAAAGTATATTTTTAATATCAAAAAAAAAGAATGGATGTACCTTCACGATTCAATTTTTGAAGCGTCGAATTGGGAAAGTTTTGAAATGCCATGAAACTTGTTCTAGATACTTTATATACGATTATTATTTATCCGATAACTCAAATATTGGAATTTACATTTTTTATCTCACAAAAATTATTCAAGGAGAATGTTATTTCCATTATCTTTATAAGTTTTACTACCAGCGTACTTTGTCTGCCTCTGTATGCCGTAGCAGAAAAATGGCAGCAACTACAACGAGACACCGAAAAAAAACTTAAATCAAAAGCTGACAAAATTAAAAAAGTTTTTTCTGGCGATGAGCAGTACATGATTCTAGCAACATTTTACCGCCAAAATCATTATCATCCTATTTATTCACTGCGAAGTAGTTTTGGGCTATTAATTCAAATTCCGTTTTTTATAGCCGCATATTCATATATTTCAAATCTTGAAGAAATAAAAAATATTCCTTTTCTTTTTATTAAAGATTTAAGCATGCCAGATGCTCTTTTCACAATAAAAGGAGTTACTGTTAATCTGCTTCCATTTGTTATGACCTTGATTAACTGTTTTTCCGCTTCAATATATTCCAAAGGGCTTCCGGTAAAAGACAATTTTCAATTATACATAATGGCTGCTATATTTTTGATACTATTGTATAATTCTCCATCGGCACTTGCCCTGTACTGGACAATGAACAATATTTTTTCATTACTTAAAAACGCATACTACCGTATACAATACAAGTACAAACGCCATTTGCTATTTGGACTTTTTTCCGTCGCCTGTATTCTTTTGGCTGTTTTCTGCATTGTAAAATATAATTACAATCAAAAAGCACGGTATCTTGCATTAGTCTGTTTCTTTGCAACCTTTATCCCCTGGTTTTTTATAATTCTTAATAAACAAATTCACAATATTTTCAATATAAATTATGATACCACAAAATCTTTTTCTGTTTTTATTATCTCCATTTTTATAATCTGTGTTTTGCTTGGACTTTTTATTCCGTCTCAACTGATAGTTTCTTCTCCACAAGAATTTTCATTTATTGATAATTATACCAGTCCGCTTTTCTTTTTGTTTAACACATCTATCCAGGTTTTAGGTTTTTTTGTTTTTTGGCCTGTTTGTCTATATTTTCTTTTTCCTGACAATATAAAAAGTATCTTCTCCATTGTTTTCCTAGCCGTCTCTATTGGTATGCTTATAAATGTATTTTTTTTCCCCGGAAATTACGGTCTTCTATCAATAAACTTTGTATATGACGAAAGTCCGGACCATTCTACTACCGAAATCCTGATCAATTTTTGTATATTGCTTATTCCGTTTGTTGCCTCTTTTATTTTATATCTGTATAATAATAAAAACATTATTCTTATTCCTATTTCTCTTTGCTTTTTTTCACTTTTAAGTATTTCAGGCGTTAACATTCTGAAAATAAACTCTTCCTATAATAAATTAAAAACTTTTTATGTAAGAGAACAAAAAGAAATACAGGAAATATCTCCAATTTTTACAATTTCCCGTACTGGAAAAAATGTCGTAGTGATAATGCTAGACAGGGCTATAAGCGTTTTAATGCCGTTCATCTTTGAAGAGTCTCCTGAATTAAAAAAAATATTTTCAGGTTTTATATTCTATCCAAATACCGTATCTTTTAGCGGCTCGACTTTTATTGGCTCTCCTCCGGTATTCGGAGGATATGAATATACGCCGGAAGAAATAAATAAACGAACAGATATTTCACTTGTGAAAAAACGAAATGAATCTCTTATAATGCTTCCTCAAATTTTTTCTGAAAACAATTTTTCCGTATGCGTTACTGACCCACCTTATGCCAATGATAACTGGAAAAGCGATATAAGTATTTATAATGATTATCACGATATAAAGGCATATATTACTGATGCAAAATATACCGATTTCTGGCTAAAGGAACACAATTTTAATATTCAAAAAACAGGAGACATCGTCAGACGTAATATGTTTTGGTATAGTTTGCTTAAAGGGTTACCGTTGCTTTTTAGGGAACCGCTGTATATGCGAGGAAGCTGGTGTTCCACGAACACAGATCGGCGCCTTCGCCTGACACTTAACGGATATGCCATTCTTGATTATCTTCCCCGCTTAATGGAAATTACCGATAACAATACAAATACAGCGCTGGTAATGACAAATAATGCCGCCCATGAAAATACTTTTTTACAGGCTCCTGAGTATGTACCTGCGACAACTGTTACCAATTACGGTAATACACTTTTTGCGAAAGAACAAACATATCATGTTAACGCGGCGGCAATTAAACGCCTTGCCGTTTGGCTTAATTTCTTAAAAATTGAAAAAATATACGATAATACCAGAATTATTATTGTCTCCGATCATGGACCGCCGATGAATTTTGTTACCAGAATAGGACTGCCTTTTAATGTTGATCACTTTAATCCTCTTTTATTGGTTAAGGATTTTAATTCTTCCGGTGAAATCAAAACGGATATGACGTTCATGTCAAATGCCGATGTGCCGTATCTGTCTCTTGTCTATTTAATCGAAAATGCTGTAAATCCTTTTACCGGTAATGAAATTTCTATTGATAGAAAAAAGGAACCTCTTTATATTGCAATATCAAATGGCGATAGAAGCAAAAATGGAACTCAATTTGATCTTAACCCGAAAATTGATTATTTTGTTCATAATAATATATTTATAGCAGAAAACTGGATTCCTGTTTCAGGGGAAAAATAATCAAATGATTAACGATTGTCTTATAATGGCAGGAGGTTCAGGTACGCGGTTATGGCCCGCGAGCAATTCGAGAAAACCAAAACAGTTCTTGCCAGCGGCAAAAGACGGGACAGAAAGTTTTTTTTCCCTGAGCCTTGAACGGGCGTTTCATGTTGTCTCGAAAGATGACGGTAGAGTGATCGTCATTATGGGAAAATCCCACCTGCCTTTTGTCATCACTGCCTGTTCCAAATTGAGCGATGAGGAAAAAAAACGCCTCGTGTTGATTCACGAACCTGAGGCAAAAAACACTGCACCCGCGATAGCCTGCGCCATTGAGTATGCCGGTAAAACCGGCGGCTGGAACCGTAATATGATTGTACTTGCCAGCGATCATATTATTAAGCCGCTTGATATTTTTTTGAAAGATATAAATTTTGCCACACAGTTTGCAGAACAAAACAAGCTTGTTGTCTTTGGTATTTCCCCATTAGGACCGGAAACAGGTTTCGGTTATATTGAAGCGGCGGAAAAAATCACCGGGGATGTTTACGCGGTTACAGCGTTTCATGAAAAACCAAACTGTGAAACAGCGGAACAATTCCTGGCTTCCAAAAAACATTTCTGGAATTCCGGAATGTTTGCCTTTCGTTGTAGTTTTTTGGCAGATGAATACCGCCATCTGGCTTCAAAAGTAATCTGCCCTTTTGAAGCTCTCAAACCTCCCGATAAAAAGTCATATACTAAAATAAATGATCTGTTAGTTTTAAATAAATGGACAGGATTGGACAATGCTTATAATCAGGCAAAACCTATTTCTTTTGATTATGCCATTGCCGAAAAGTGCACTCAAACTGTTATGCTTAGTGCATCTTTTGACTGGATTGATATAGGCAGTTGGGACGATTATGCCCTCCTTCTTTCAGGTAATTCTTCTGCTAACTTTAATACCGGCAAGGATGTTTATACTGCCGGGACAAGCAGCTGTTTTGTCGATTCCGACATTCCAGTTGCCCTTGCAGGAGTTAAAGATCTTATTGTTGTAATTCGCTCAGGCAAAGATGGGGTTCCTCCTTCGGCGTTGATTACCCAAAAAGGTAAAACCCAGCTTGTGCGCGATATTGTCGAAAAAATAAAACAATCAAACAGAAAAGATATTTTATGAATGGAACGAATTAAAATGAGAGTCGCCATCATCCACTATTGGCTTGTCAATATGCGTGGCGGAGAAAAGGTATTAGAGTCCCTGCTTGAGATTTTTCCGGATGCTGATATTTTCACCCATGTTTACAATCCAAAAGCGGTTTGTGCTCTGATAAAAAACAGGCATATAATCACTTCACGTATAAACCACCTGCCTTTCGCTAAAAAACTCTACCAGCTTTATATGCCGCTAATGCCCAATGCCTTAAATAATTTCGACCTGCAATCCTACGACCTTGTAATTTCAAGTGAATCCGGTCCTGCCAAAGGGGTAATTCCTAACCCAGGCGCTTACCACTTATGCTATTGCCACAGTCCTATGCGATATTTATGGGATATGTACCACGAATATTTCCGGGGAGCAAATCCACTTGTACGTGTTTTTATGAAACGCATTATTCCTAAACTCAGGCTTTGGGACGCTGTTTCTGCGAATCAGGTTGATTTTTTTATTGCCAATTCACATTATGTAGCGCAACGTATAAGGCGGTATTACAACCGCGAGGCGGCGGTAGTTTATCCGCCGGTTGACATAGAAAAATTTTTATCCGTTGAACGTCAATCCGGAGAGCACTATCTTTTTTTTGGACAGCTTACAGGGTACAAACGGGCTGACATTGCCATCGAAGCCTGCGTCGCTTCCGGTAATCGTCTTGTAGTCGCAGGAGCAGGTAAAAATAACATAAAATGGCGGGAGTATAAAAAAACCGGTCTTGTTTCCTTTGTGGGCAGGGTTTCCGAAGAAGACAAGCTGAAGCTTTACTCGTCCGCCAAAGCTCTGCTTTTTCCCGGTATTGAGGACTTCGGAATCATTCCGGTAGAAGCCCAGGCCGCCGGCTGTCCTGTAATCGCGTACCGTCGCGGTGGTGCGCTTGATACAGTTATTGAAGGCGTAACTGGCATTTTCTTTGATGAACAAACTCCTGCTTCTCTCATTGAAGCGATGAATCGCTTTGAGTCAATGAAAGCGGAAGGCGCCTTTAATAACAGGGAGGTTTTTTCCGGTCAAGTGCAACAATTTTCGCCGGAAGTGTTCAAGGAAAAGGTTCAAAGGATTATTGAGGAGCGAAAACGATTGTAAATGGCAAGAAAAAAGAAGAGAATAAAAATTGCCGCTATAATTATTTTATATCTCATAATTATTCATTCATGCGCTACTTCTGTTATACCACCCAGGGAAACCGTTCTTTATTCAAATTTTAACCCTGCCAGGCATTTAATATTTATAGGGTTTGACGGATGGGGTGCGGCGTATATAAACAAAGCGTATATGCCGACAGTAAAACGAATGATTTCGGATGGAACTTCAAGTATCGAGACACGTTCTGTAATGCCAAGCATCAGTTGGCCAAATTGGACTTCCCTTTTTATGGGAACTCCACCTGAAAAACAGGAAAACAATAATGTTCCCTCGATTTTTTCACTTATAAATGAATCGTTCTCTACAGTTCAGGAGGATTCAGAAACTCAACCTGTTCTTTTTTTTGAGTGGAAAGATCTTTATAACATTTGCCCTGATGAAACAGCCGCTAAATTTGGAATTGCCTCTGATTATGTATCCGCTTATAAAATTGCGTCTTATATTTTGAATAAAAAACCTGTATTCACTGCGATTATATTTAATGAACCTGATAATACAGGCCATTTAAAAGGTTGGGGTTCAAAAGCTTATTACGATAAGCTTACTCTTTTAGATAATCTTGTCGCTATTATTGAACAGGCAGTTAAAGATTCCGGAATATACGACAGCACGGTTTTTGTTTTTTCAGCCGACCACGGCGGCAGTTTTAAAGGCCATGGGCTTAACACTTCCAAGCATCGAAAAATTCCATTGGTATTTTACGGAGCTGGTATAAAAAAAGGCTATGTCATTCCTTTTTCCACTGATATCTACGATATAGCACCTTCCATGGCCACAATCCTGGGGCTTCAAGTGCCTCAGGAATGGATCGGCAGACCTATTTTCGAAATTTTTGTTAATAAGAAATAATGACCATAACTATTGACTGTCGGATGATTAACTCAAGCGGTGGCATTAGCGTATATTTGCGCGGTATCCTGCCTTCTCTGCTTAGATCGCCACACGATTTCTTGCTTTTGGGAAATTCCGCGCAATTGGAATCTTTTAAGCAATATACGAATATAAGCGTTATTGAATGTGATGTAAAGCCATTTTCCTTGCGCGAACAATTTTTTTTCCCAAAAAAAATATTGGAAAAAATAAACCTGTCATATTTATTCTATTCGCCTTATTTTAACATTCCTAACGGTATAATAATCCCCGTCTATACTACTATCCACGATATTATTTTTCCGGATATGCCGGAATTAGTATCGCGTACCGGCCTTGCCGTACGGATGTGGTTTTACCGTAGAGCATATAAAAAATCCCTGACAATATTTACGGTATCTGATTTTTCAAAATCCAGAATTGAATATCACCTCGGAACAAAAAAGCCTGTTATCGTTACATATTGCGCTATCCAGCCGTTTTTTCTTTCATACAGGGATAACAATCGCAACGTACAAAAAACAGAAACTATTGTCTTTATAGGCAATATTAAAAAGCACAAAGGATTGGACTGCCTTCTTGAAGCGTTCCTTTCAGCAAAAAAAGAAGGACTGCCACAAAAATTATTAATAATCGGCGCAAAAGAAAATTTTCGCAGTTCCGATGAATCATTCCTCAAAAAGATTGATTCAATCAAAAACGATGAAGTTACCTTTAGTGGCTTTATTTCCGATGAAGAACTTTTAAAATACCTTTCCGAAGCGGCGCTTTTAGTTCAGCCTTCGCTTTACGAAGGTTTTGGATTCCCTCCGCTTGAGGCTCTTGTTCTTGGCACCCGGGCTTTAATTTCTGATATTCCGGTTTTTAAGGAAATATATGACGGTTTCCCTGTTGCATTTTTTCGTGCCGGAGACGCTGAGGACCTAAAAAATAAAATAATGGAAATACTTTGCACAAAAAAGCAATCTTTTCCTGTTTTGCCTGATGAATTATTGGATAAATATACTTTTGAAAAAACTGCCCGCCGTATACTGGATGGATTTTGAGGCATGAAATATCATTGGCTTTTATTCTTCTTACTGTTCTTTTTTAGTGCCTTTGATATTTTTTCTTTGCCTTACGACATTATTCCCGTCGGGGAGAGCGTACTGGAAGATTTACGCTTTCTCTCCCTTGAATCCGGAAAATCCTTACTTTCTTTCACCCCTCCTCTCGCACCTGATGAAATAAAACAATTCCTTGATTCAATTGACAGCTCCCTTCTTTCGCCGCCAGCTCTTGAAGCATTTAACCGTGCAACAAAAAGGCTTACCCCTGAAGCTGCATTGTCTTTTTCCAGCGATAATTTTACCGTTTCTTTTGGCATAAATTCCACACTCGAAGGAAAGGCAAGATTTAATAACAATATTGCATGGTATCCGCAATATCCAAAAGTTTCTCCGCTATTGTCCTTCCCTATTCGATTTTATTTCGCCAATAATTTACAGCTATATATTGAACCAATTATCGCAAATTATTTCGGACGGAACCCATCCGGAACATTTGATATAAATATTCCGGACGAGTATGCAAGCTTGGATGTAAATCTGGCTCACAGGGCCTTTTTGGCCGCAGGCGGTTCCTGGTGGAATTTTCAGATTGGCAGGGATCGTCTTTTCTGGGGTACAGGGCATATGGGGAGCCTTTCTTTCTCGGACAATTCGCCTTTCTTTGAATTTATACGCCTCTCCTTTTTTTCAAAAATCTTTAAGTACTCGTTGATAATAAATCAACTGCCGCTGGAAATCACTGACAATTTATTTATCAATGATACCCTTCCTTCTGGTCTGGATAAAGATACCGATCTTATGAAAACCACCCAGCGTTATTTTTATCTCCACCGTATAGATTTTACTTTTATCGATAACCTATCCCTCGGCTTTATGGAAGGCGTTATGGTAGGCAATTCCGGACCGGAAATACGTTATATTAATCCTATTGTCATTTTTCATTCGTTGTTCTCATGGAATGATTACCCCTACTGGTATAAAGACCCAAATGGTGAGAGGAGGCATTTGAACGGATCATTTTTTTCTCTTGAGCTAAACTGGAATATAATGAAAACCCTGGCTGTTTACAGTCAATTTGTTATGAATGAGCTGAGCCTCCCAATGGAAATTGAAGACAATCCATACCCGCCACCAAACGCTTTTGGCTACATAGCCGGATTACAATACACCTATTCCTTTGATACCTGGCATTCGCTTTTTTTTCTTGAATTCATCTATACATATCCCTACCTCTACGTACTTTCCACTCCATTTGGAAGCTTTATTCAGGCACAAAAATTCTCCGCATCAGAATACCATTATTATTTTATAGGATATCCGAGAGATACAATGGCCATAACCTTTGGAACAAGGTTTTTTAAGAGAGACACATTGGATCTTTCAGGTAATTTATCCTGGATTTCCAGCGGGCAGCATGACATAAGATGGGACTGGAAGACCGGAATCGCAGAAGAAAAAGGCACTTACTTTGAAACAACCCCTACAGGCATTGCGGAAAATAAACTTATTGCATCGCTTTCTGCAAAATGGAAACTTCATCCTTTTCTTTCATTCAACGGCAGTATTACCGGAATTCTCGCGCTCAACAACAACCACATACACGGCTCAAATGAAACAGGCGGTCAGGTTACGTTTTCTGTCAGCTTCCGGTACTGAAATCACTTTGGAAATATCGCAACCCCAAGAACTCCGATAAAACCGAGCGAATGGGGATATACCGGTGTATTGATAACTGAGTAAGGTTTGTATCCTGAATTTACATCGCCTTCAATGTCGGTAAAGTAGGAGTACACCCCGCCAAGCTCACAAAATACTTTTATTGGTAGCTTGAAGCTGAATAAGGAATATTCCCCCCTGAGTTTAATAATATGCATCCATTGATACGCACCGTCATGCAAAAAGAATTTTCTAAGGTTAAGCTTGTAGCTTCGTCCTCTGGGATCAAGTTCCGACAAAAGAGAACTGCCGCCTACTGCCCTGTCGCCGAAGTCGGCACCGTGGCGTATCAATTGATACTGTAAACGAAAAATGCTACTGAGCGTAGCCATGGTGTCAAAGCGGACGAGTATTTCGTCCGAGTTTGGCGGTATGTAGTGACCGAGGCTTTTTCCGTTATTGGTATAGCTTATCTCCATGTAATTTGAATACCATGGGACGGATATACGGGTATGGGTATAAGCATATGGTTCGATTTTTGTGTAGCTTGCGGTTATGGAACTAAAAGCCAATCCAGGTATTTGTACTGAGGTTCCTACCTGGTACGCATACATCATTTTACTTTTCTCAAAAAAATCGCTTTCGAGGTTTGCCTCATCAAGAAAAAAAGAGGCCCAAAGTTTTCCAAGTCCGGGATACTGTCCCTGAAAGTTAAGGAACAGTGCCATGTTGTCAAAATCACCGATATTGTCCTGATATAAAAAATTATCTGCCAGCGGAAAGACATATCCCAATTCAAACCGTTTTGGCCATACTGCCGTACTTCCAATATTAAAGTGAAAGTAATTTTTGTAATTGCTTTCGAGCATTACTATTGAAAAAGCGTTCTGGCTGGTTGCAGCCGAATCCTGGATACCATGGGTATTATTATATTCAAGCACGCCTGTCAGGGATGAAAATGAAATCCATTCAAAAGGCGTAAACGTAACTTCCCCCGCTAAAAAGGGCTGGGCGGACTGGTTCAGTATAAGGCTGCCGTTGTTGGTCATGCCTCCCCATTCCCTATCAAGCCGGGCAATGCGGTAAGATACATGCCCGTTCATGAATATTCCGGCAAATTCGGGAAGCATTGAATACCCTAATGAAAGCTCCTGGGGCCAGCCTTCCTGGCCATCATTTGAAACATTGCTAGTGAACCATACGGAGCCATCCCAATTTTTCTTATAAGTGTAAGGAAAGAAAGCCTTGGGTTCACTGTAGGTTGTAATTATCCTGTCTTTATTCCAGGGCTGGTCTGAATAAGGCCCCTCAGAGCCATTATTAAAATCCTTATAATACGTATGGTATTCGCCAAGCACATTCCTGGGGGACTTGAATACCCCGCCGGTAAGGGCGAATCCATATGAAGTATTCCTCCCCAAATCCCCTTTAAATGAGAAGGAAAACGTTGAGTCAGTAGCCCAGTAGGAATTTTCTTCGTCAGGATAGTAACCTCCGGCAAAAACCAGATTGATATCAAACCCTAGCTCTCCGGAAAAATAGATATCATCCCAAAGATGATCTACCGAATAGGTTCCCCGCATCATGTCAATGCCGTTTTTACTGGGTGTAAAACGAGCCAGGTATTGCTCAAGAATTCCACGTTCAGTTACAGTAAGTTTACCGAATCTCCCGGTTGCATCGCTCTTGAGAATGCCCTCAACAATGGAAAGAATCATTGCCCTTGAATAAGGTTTTGCGTCGGGAAGAAATCTGTATAAACCCCGCATCTGGGCTTGCTCAATCACGTAATACACCGGATCTCCCAGAGGGACTGCCAACTGAGTTTGGGCACTAAGGGATACATGAACTGTCAAAACCAAGACAAAAACAAAAAAACAAACTTTTCTGATCTTCTGTGCTGATCCTATTTTTCTGTAAATAAAAAATGTCATGAAAACCTGCCCCTTATCATTAATTTGCAATTTTCATTATCTACTGATATCATCTTGTATGTACCATTAACCCGCGAAAAATGTCAAGCAATTTTAGGTTACTCTCTCCGGTATTTTTTTCATGCTACTGCTTGAAACTTTTTTCTTTTCTATTCATTCTTTTATCATGAACATAGGGGAATTTGACCTCTGGTTCAGGGCCAGATACCGCCGAACCAGTTCAGCCTTGACAGCCGCAACAATGATTCTGGCAGATTTCATCGGGGTAATGGTTTCCTTTGGAGCTGGTTTTTTAGTAGTGAAACTATACTACATTTATAAAGATAATTGGGGAGGCATAAATTACAAATCTTTCGTAACTTACTGGCCTTACGTCCCCATCTTTTTAATAATTATCTGGATCATGAAGTTATACCCGGGTGTGGCCCTCGCGCCAGCTGAAGAATCACGCGGCTTTACCATTGCGTCTTTTTTAGCCCACGCCAGCATAATCGTTTCACGCTATATTTTATACCAAGTTATAGACTCCATTTTTGTGGCTTTTATCTTTAGTTTCATTTTTTCCCCTATCATTCTGATGATTTGCAGGGATATAATGCACAGCCTGATTGCCAGGGTAAAAATGAAAGGCATACCGACAGTAATTTATGGCGCCGGAAACACAGGCCGCCTCATTGTGGACAGGATGCTCAACGCAAAAAGGGTCGGTTATGATCCGGTATTAATACTGGATGATAATATTGAATGCGGGGATTTTTACAGGGGAATACCAATAATCCACGACACTCGCCTTGGGCCAAAACTGGCTACAATGTATAAGATACGAATGGCTATTGTGGCAATGCCGCATTTGGAACAGGCAAAGATGGCAGAAATGATTAATTATTCGGTTTCCGCTTTCAGGTACAATGTGTTGATTCCGGATTTTTTCAGCCTCAATAATATCTGGATGGCGGTAAGGGATTTTGACGGCATCCTTGGTTTCGCCACAAGCCACAGGCTCAATATGTATTGGAACCTTGCCAGCAAACGCTTTTT
>Ga0268262_10000735_pt1 | contig 42534 bp, 31 predicted proteins | sample TergutNc150P3_FD_190354 | JGI IMG/M metagenome (GOLD analysis project Ga0268262, IMG submission 190354) | Nasutitermes corniger P3 segment gut microbial community from laboratory colony in Florida, USA - Nc150 P3 (SPAdes) (version 2) | ecosystem: Host-associated > Arthropoda: Insects >...
TTGGGCGCGGCCTTAACGGCGAAGTACTCCAAAAAAGACGGCGCCCAAGAAAACGCGGCCTTGAGGCGCCTCGCGTTCTCCCTTATCCCCCTCTCGTCATATATATGAAAAGGGGTCTCGTGGCGATTCGCAATCGCGATGATTTCGTCATTTGAAAACGGCAAGGTCTTTGTCACGCCGGTCGTCATGTTCTGTTATCCTCCGTTAAGAATTCCTCCAACCTATCCCTCTCCAACAAAAAAAGCATCTCCGTAAGCGGAAACAAGTCGCCGTCCGAATCGTAAGCCTCTAAAGCGTCATAATATATCAGCCGGCTCTCCGGTATGATTGTGATCGGCATAAAACCGTTTTCCATCAGTCGGAAATTCATCAACAGCCGCGCCGTCCGCCCGTTTCCGTCTACAAACGGGTGGATATTCACGAACTCAGCGTGAGTCCAAGCGGCGAAATAAACGGCGCTTCCGGCGTCTTTCGTGTACAAATCTGCAACGAAGCTCTTCATCCGATAAAACGCCTCGTTAGCCGACGGCGGCTTGTAACCGGTGCCCGTAATACGCACGTCGCAATCCCGATAAATCCCGTCCGGCATAATATTTTCCATCAGCAAGTGATGAATATCCTTTATCGCGTCCTCGTCCAATTTCCTCCCGTCAGAGATCAATCGCTTGACAAACGCGTACGCCTTTTCGTGATTCGCCACCTCGTAAGTCTCCCGCAGGGGTTTCCCGCCCACGGAAATCCCATCTTCCAAAATCAACTTCACCTCCGCGAGAGAGAGCGTGTTCCCCTCAATCGCGGTTGAGTGATGCGTATACTCTATGATAAACGCCTTCTCGAACTTCTCCCAAACAACGTCCGGCAACCGCTTACGCTTCTCAATCGCCGCGTCCCGCAGCTCGTTGAGGCGGTCGTAGTCGAGAAAGTCCATGCGTTTATTCTTTTTCATTTTCGTATCGTTTCATAGTCGCAAGAAAATTTTTAAATTCATTGGCATAAGAATCTGATACAGCCGTAGCGACTTTAACGGCGCGAGTCTCATCGTAACAATACGGTATTTCTTTTCGACTTTCAATCATATCCATCCAAACCTGACCGTTCTCAATAATTCCTTTGGAAAAAGCCTGCCTTATAGCGTCCTTTGGACTATCTATACCGATGTTTCCCTTTGATTGCAAAAAGTCTCTCATTGATTTCCAACCGCACTCAAAGGTCATTTCAAACGTTTTAAGTATCGCGTATTCTTCAAGAAGCGATAAAGTACGCTCATTCCGTATAGCGACAAAATCTTCCAAAAGCCGCAATACTTTCGAATAATTATCTAACCGCAGAACCCATCTTTTTTCCGGTAACGCCATGTTTATTTCCTTTAAAATCTTTTAAATCTTTTAAAATCTTTTAAAATCAAATTCTTTTTAAGACGAAGCCTTCGGCTTCATAGATAAATGCGGGGCTATGCCCCGCATTTTCAATCAAAATCAAAGTCAGAGTCAAAGTCTTTTGACGTTGCTGTTGACTGAAAATCGGGGGGTTTAGCCCCCCGATTTATCTATGAAAGGCGCGTAGCGCCTTTCGTCTAAAAATGATTTTAAAGAATTTGACTTTTTAAAGATTTTGACTTTAAATCCAAAAATCACTTATCATTCAGCGCCACAACTCCCGGCAGCTCCTTACCCTCCACTAACTCCAAAGACGCCCCGCCCCCAGTTGATATGTGCGACATCTTGTCGGCGACGCCGGCTTTCTTCACCGCCGACACCGAGTCCCCGCCGCCTATCACAGTGGTCGCGCCTTTCAATTCGGCGAGCGTCGCGGCTATCGCTTGAGTCCCCACCGCGAACTTCGGGAACTCGAAGACGCCCATCGGGCCGTTCCAAAAGACCGTCTTGGCGCTCTTCAGCGCGTCCTTGAAAATATCCGTCGTCTTGGGGCCGATGTCCATGCCCATCCAGCCGGCCTCAACCGCCCCGGCGGCCACGACCTTGGATTCGGTCTCCGCCGCGAACTCCTTGGTCACCACGTTGTCCACCGGCAGCAGCAGTTTGACGCCCTTGGACTTCGCCTTATCCATGATGCTCTTGGCGGTGTCGATCATATCGTCCTCGACGAGCGACTCGCCGATGCTCTGCCCCAGCGCCTTTTGGAAGGTGTAGGCCATGCCGCCGCCGATGATCATGCTGTCGACCTTAGAGAGCAGACTCTCCAGCACCGCGATCTTGGAAGAGACCTTCGCCCCGCCGATGATCGCCACGAAGGGTTTTACCGGCGCGTCCACGACTTTGTCTTGGAGGAACACCAGCTCTTTCTCCATCAGGAACCCCGCCACCGCCGGGAGGAAATGGGCGACGGTCTCCGTGGAGGCGTGGGCGCGGTGAGCCGTGCCGAAAGCGTCGTTCACGTACACGTCGCCGAGAGCGGCCAAAGCCTTAGCCATCTTTTCGCGGTCGGCGGCCTCCTTGGAGGTCTCCTCCTTGTGGAAGCGCGTGTTCTCCAGCATGAGAATTGCCCCGCCGTCAAGCTTGGCCGCCATAGCCTTGGTCTCGTCGCTGACGCAGTCGGGGGCGAGAGCGACATTCTTGCCCAAGAGCTTGGACAAGTGCTCGGCCAGCGGAGCCATCTTGTGCTTGTAGGCGAGATACTGCGCCTCGTCGAACGGCTTGCCCGCCTTCTCCGCCTTCTCCTTAGCCTTGGCCATATCCTTTTTAGGATCGCCGAGGTGGGACATAAGGACGAGGCTCTTAGCCCCGTTCTCCAAGACGTACTTGATGGTCGGCAGAGCGGCCTGGATGCGGGTGTCGTCCTGAATCACGCCCTTGTCCATAGGCACGTTGAAGTCAACGCGCATTAAGACGCGCTTGCCTTTGAAGTCGATGTCTTTTACGGTCTTTTTCTTTAGAGCCATAATGGTCGGTTGTCCTTTCGTTAAAGTCAAAAAATTAAAATAAAATTCAAAATAAAATTCAAAATCAAATTCAACTAAGGGGAGGGCTGCGCCCTCCCTCGCTACAAAGAAAATGGCTTCGCCATTTTCTTTTCCGCTACCCACCCTGCGGGGACACCCCGCAACGCCCCGCTATATACCCCCCCACTTTCAATCTCTCCCCCTCAAATAGGGGGAGAGACTTTTTAAAACATGCGCCGCTTCGCGTCGCGGGGCTTCGACTTCGCTCAGCCAACTAATTACAACCGAAAGGTCACTGAGCGAAGTCGAAGTGACCTGAAGCCGGAATGCGCGCTGTGTTTTAATCCTATAATCCTTTAAATCCTAAAAATCCTAGTTCAGACAGTCTTTTTCTAATCAAAAGAGGCTCCTTATCAACATCATAAAGAGCCCCATCCCGTCAGGCCAAAGGCCCAGAAATCTACATAAATCTTACTTCACCGTGTCCATGTGCATGATAAGCTCGCAGACCTTGTGAGAGTAGCCTATCTCGTTGTCGTACCATGAAACGACCTTCACAAACGTGTCGCTGAGCGCGATGCCGGCTTTGGCGTCGAAGATCGACGTGTGGGTGTCGCCGACGAAATCCGTGGAGACCACTTCGTCTTCCGTGTAGGCCAAAACGCCTTTGAGTTCGCCCTCGGAGGCCTCTTTCATCGCTTTCTTGATTTCGTCGTACTTCGCCGGCTTCTTGAGGCGCGCCGTCAAGTCGACAACCGATACGTCGGGTGTGGGTACGCGGAAGGCCATGCCGGTGAGTTTGCCTTTGAGCTCCGGGATCACCACGCCCACGGCCTTGGCGGCGCCGGTGGACGAGGGGATGATGTTCTGACCCGCGCCGCGTCCGCCGCGCCAATCCTTCATGGAGGGGCCGTCGACCGTCTTCTGCGTGGCCGTGGTCGCGTGGATAGTGCTCATCAGGCCCTCCTCGATCCCCCACTTGTCATGAAGAACCTTCGCTACGGGGGCGAGGCAGTTGGTCGTGCAGGAGGCGTTGGAGACGATGGTCATCTCTTTCTTATAAGTCTTGTGGTTCACGCCCACTACGAACATCGGCGTGTCATCCTTGGAGGGGGCCGACATCACGACGCGCTTCGCGCCGGCCTTGATGTGCGCCTCGGCCTTCTCTTTGGTGAGGAAGAGCCCGGTGGACTCGACCACGTACTCCGCCCCGACGTCGCCCCACTTCAGATTCGCGGGATCCTTCTCGGCGGTGACGCGGATGGCCTTCCCGTTCACCACGAGCTTCCCGTCCTTGGCCTCGGCCGTCCCCTTGAAACGCCCGTGCACGGAGTCGTACTTGAGCATATAGACCATGTAGTCCACGTCGATGAGGTCGTTTATGCCCACGATCTCAATATGCGACGACTTCTCCGTAGCCGCCCGGAAAACCAACCTGCCGATCCTGCCGAAACCGTTAATGCCGACTTTGATAGCCATAAATACGCCTCCTAAAAATGAATAAGGTTAGAAATATTGACTTTAAATAACAAAGCAACAAAGATATATAATATAGTATATGGCGCGGCGGCAGGTCAAGGGGGTATTAAAAATTTATTGGGACGGACTCAAAAGAGCGAAACCGCTTGCCTGATTCCGCGTCCGGAACCAAGCCCGAAAGTTTGCGGGCGGGATTCGGATAGGGACGGAATCGGCACGAAAAATTGCGGAATTTATGGATATAAAGGGGGGCCCATGATATATATTACAAGTACCCAAACTGAGGAGACCGTATGCAGGCCAAGAAGAAAGCCGCGAAAAAGACCTATAAGTCGACGGCCAAGAAAAAGACCGTTCCGAGCCTCAAAAAGATGTCGGTCGAGGAGTTACTCGCCGTCATGACCGAAAACCACGCCAAAACCGAGGCCGCGATTCAGAAACTATCCACCGATCTCGCGAAAGGCCACGCCAAAACCGATGCCTCGATTGATAGGCTGTCCGCAGAAAATCAAAAGACATCTGCCGATATTCGGGAACTATCCGCCGAAAACCGGAAAACCGCCGCTCTTGTCCGAGAGTTGACCAGAAACATGGGCGGCCTTAACAACAGTTACGGTACTCTCGTCGAGGTCGTCCTCATACCCAAAATACGCTACGACATAAACTCTATCGGTAAGCACAATTTTAACAGGGTACTGGTAGACAAAAAAGTCAGCGCGCTCGTTGCAGGTGAAAAGAACACCGTCGGCGAGATAGACATGTTTTTATTCAGCGATACCGACGCTGAAGCAATGGTAGTCGAAATAAAGGCGCAATTCAACATAAACCAAGTGAAAGATCGTTTGGAACGATTACAGAAATTCCGCGACTACGAAGAAGAGGCCGAGATCAAAGGCAAGAAACTTTTCGGAGCGATAGCCGGGATATACATTGATCCGAGGGTTAAAGCTTTCGCCTTAGAAAACGGCCTATACGTCATAGAGATACACGAAGAAGAGGAAAAGTTAGACATAACAAAGCCCGACACCTGCCGGACGTGGTGACGTATTGAGTAAGTGCGAAGAAAGGAGCGTTGCCGCGATAGACAACGCCGTCGTCAGTCGAAAAACTGCGCCGCAAGGATATTTGAACGTGTAAATATAAAAAAAGGGCGGCTTGTGACGGCCGCCCCCAATACTAATCCCGATCAAAAATCCTTATCCACGATCTCCATCCCCCGCCTGCAAATCTCGCGGGCGTAGTCCGTCCACGTCCCCTGGCCCCAGTATCTGAAGCAGCTTGTTTGGGAGACGAGAAGGTAGTAGAGCGCGTTTCTGTACCTGTGTTCGCTCATAGGCACCTTGGAGCCCAGCACTTTTTGGGCGAAGAGGGCGCTCAGTTTGTTGATGGGGTCTAAGACGTTTTGGTAGCCCTGAACCCAGGAGATGTTGTTCGTCCAGCTGCCGCCGTCCATGTTGAAGCGGCCGTCTTCCTTTTTGAGCTCCTCTATGGTCTGGGCGATGTCCGGCTTCTTGGCGCTCGACGCGACCTTGTCCCAGATGCGCTTTTGGAAGAGCGGCTGGAGGACGGGCAGGTCTTTTTCGGTGATGCCTATTGCGGCCAAGTGCTCGAGGTACTCGGTGACGTTCATCATGGGGGAGTCGGTGCCGGTGGAGTCTCTGGCGACTTCCATGAACTTGGGCGGGAACTCGTTCATCATGACGCCGCCGTTCTCGCCGTCGGCGATTTGGGCGACGAGCGGCGGCACGCTCTTGCCGGCAATGGCGGTGCGCGACATCCCCTTGGCCTCGTAGTAGGGCTGCATTTGGGCGACCAGCTTTGTGTCGCTGCCCTGGGTTTTGATGACGGCGATGATGCTCGCCTCCTCGCCCTTGGAGTTTTTGCAGACTAAGCGGTGGGGGATGTACTTGTTTTCAGGCCCCCAGCCGTTTTCGGGGCGTTCAACGGTGTGCTCTTGGACGAGCACCCACGTAAAGCCGCAGTCGGTGAGGGTCTTCACGAACTCGTAGGCGGTGTCCGGGTGGTTGGGCAGCGCCATTTCGGAGGGGGAGAAGCCGCGCACGCGTTTGAGGGCGTCTATGCCGAATATCGCGGCGAAGTTGCTCTGCCAGGCTTTGACGTGGAGCCTATAGTCCTGCACCGGCGTTGACGGCGCGACCGCGTGACCCCACGGGCAGCCCAGCCACTCGACCGTATGGGCCATACCGGGGTCGCAGGTGACGCGCTTGAGGGCGTCGAACACGTCGTCGAGCCCCATCTTCCGCAACCCGTAGAGAAGCTCGCCGGAGTACTCGAGCATGACGCGCGGCTGCTTACCCTCGCCAAGCAACTGCGGGATGAATTCGCCTATGCGCTTGTAGCACCAGTGGAACACCGGCGCGTTGTGGTTGTCGCCGATCCCTTGGTTGTCCATCATATATTTAAGGTTGCTGATGATGTCGGCTGTGCCGAGGTCGCCCCCGCCCGCCGGAATCAGCGGCTGGTGCATGTGCAGGGCGACGGCCGTGGCGCTGCGGATGCCGCCGAAGTTGATCCTCCCCAGGTCAGACGGGCTGAAAACGTTCTTCGGTCTAGACTTAACGGCGTCCTCGACCTCTTTAAACGATGTAATGTTGGGAAGCCCGTCGTCAAAAATTTCAGGACCGATGCTCATAGCCTTTCTTCCTTTCGATTAGTGTTGATTTTTTTAATCAATAGACCTATAAAAATACATAGCGCGGAAGGCAGGATGTGAAAATCTTTAAAAGGTATTGATTTTTTAAGGGCGAACTATTATATTGTATTACAGTCAACCCGTAATATCGCTAAAAATTCAAGAAAGAGAGGATTTATATCATGAACATATCCGCAAAGCTAAGAACGGCGATTGCAATTGCGGCGTCGGCCTCAACGGCTTTTTTACTGACGCTGCCGGCAAACGCCTCCGCCCAAGCGTCCGACGATCCGGCCGTTTTAATCACTTCGCCCGCGGAGTGGTCGACTCTGCGTTCCGACTCGGTTTCCGTCTCCGTGCAGTTTGATACCGCCCGTTTGCCCAACGGAAGCGTCAATTTTAAGGTGGTCAAGCGTTCCGGCGCGCGGTCGTCGGTTTTATTTTCCAAGAGCGTTAAGGTGAACGACGCCGCGGTCGACGTTTTTTTAGGCCGCGTGAGCGGCGTCCCGATCGGCGGCGGCGATTTTTTGAGTTTGGAGTGGAGCGTGCCGGGTTCGGATCTCAAGGGAGTCGTGGAGCCTATAGGCGTCGCGTTGCTCAACGGGTCGGTGTCGACGGAGAACAAGTGGGTTCCGGCTGCCCCGCATCTTTCGGCGGTGCGGCTTAAAGACGGGCTTTCCGGTGAGGGCGCGGCGGAGGCGCTGGCCGGATTGCGCGGGTTCAGCGTGGGCGGGGCGAATTTCGCCGCCGGGTGGAACGCATCCGGGCTGTTCTTGTACTTTACGCCTACGAGCTCCGTGCCGGCGGCGGAGTTCGCGTTGGATTTGAAGTACGGGGCGAACGCCTTTACTGCGTGGGCGGACAGATTTGTGACGGTCGGCGCCGACAGCGCCTACGGCATACGCGCGTCGAAGCGTACGGTTGAAAAGGATGGTTTAAAGGTTGAGGAGTCCTCTTGGGGCGACGCTAAGTCGATTGTTTTGACCAATACCGGCGCGGGGAGGCTTGTCATGCTTGATTGGAGCGAGATGGGCGTTTTGCCTTTGGCTTTTGAGGGGCGGAACATCGGGTTTGCGGTCTTTGCGAAAGGCCAGGGAAGGGGCGCCGCCTACCCGTCGGGCGCCGCGCGGTCGATCCCGGGGACGTGGGGCGGGCTCAGTTTGGCTAAATAATGAAAAAAACTTGTTTTTTAGGATAAAATATAGTATATTTTACACATTCACGGTGGCTGTAGTTCAATTGGTCAGAGCACCGGATTGTGATTCCGGGCGTTGGGGGTTCAAGTCCCCTCAGCCACCCCATTCAGTAAAATCGGCGGCGCCTGCATACTCCCCCGCAAGGGCCGAAGGTTCACGTCTCCTTGTGCGAGCGGCGGCGCCCCAACAAAGAAGAAGATTGTTTTATGTATGATCAACAAAACAGTACGAGCGGCAAAGTTGCGGTGTGGGTGGCGCTGTGTTTGGTTCTGATCGCCGGGGCGGCGTTCGCGGCGTATACGTTCTACTATGACAAATTCTCGGAAATAATAGCCAAAACCCCGTTTTCCGAGTACTTACCCAAAAAAGCGTCGGCGGCAAATAAACCGGATATCCATAATAAACAAGAGGATCATGATAAGCACGGCGCAGGCGGCAAGAGCGTAAAGGATATTTTGGGCGGGCCGGCGTTTTCTGAGTCTAAGGTTTCCATACAGCAGGTCGCGTTGCACGGCGGTGCGCCGGAACCTATAGTTAAGGCGTCTCTTGCCGCGCAGACGTCGGAGCCGGCCGCGGTGGAAGTAGCCCCGCCGTCCTCCCCTCAGTCGGCGCCGGCGCAGTCGTCGCCGCCGCCTCCTGCGACACGCGCCGCAACGCGCGCGTTCCCGCCCTTTCCAAAGACAAACGTACCGACGCTTAATTTTATGGCGGAGCAGCCGCAGCAATCGCAACCGGCGATAGCCGTCAAACCCGCCGCGCCGCCGCCCGCCGCCCCCGCCGCGCCGCCGCCGCCCCCTCCGCCGCCCAAACCGCGAGCGACGATGCTGCTGTCAAACCTACGCGGCCGCCTATCCGACCGCAACGACATAACCGTAAGCATGTCCGTAGAACTAGCCTACGATGCGAACAACGCCCTACGCGAAGAGTTGGAATTTAAAAGAGACTTGTTATCAACGGTAGCCGGCTCCGTACTCCGCAAACACGAGTACGGCACGGTAAACACCGCCGCCCTGAAAACAGATATCCTATCCGCCTTTAATGGACAATTACAAGCCGGAAAACTTGTCGGGGTAGAGGTAAAAGATCTCCAAATAGGACAGATAGCGGGGAAGTAAGAAAAATGTCTAAACTAGGATTAATAAGATTACAGGTGTTATAGGATTAAAAAGACCAAAAAGAAAAAGGCAAAAAAACATGGGTTTCTTTGATGTAATCATCAAACTGATAGGCGGCTCCAAGCAAGAACGAGACGTTAAAAACTTAAAACCGATACTCGAAAGCGTAAACGAGTTCCGCGCCCAAACGTCCGCGCTCTCCGACGACGCCCTGAAGGCCAAGACCGCCGAGTTCCGCGAGCGCCTGTTCGCGGGCGAAACGCTCGACGACCTCCTCCCCGAAGCCTACTCCGTAGTTCGAGAGGCCACCCACCGCGTCCTGGGCGAGCGCAAGACCGTGACCGACTCGGCGAGCGGAGAGCGGATCCCGTTCATGGCCCACTTCGACGTGCAGGTCATGGGCGCCATCGTCCTCCACCAAGGCAAAATATCGGAGATGAAGACCGGCGAGGGCAAGACGCAGGTGGCGGCTATGGCGGCCTACCTCAACGCGCTCAGCGGCAAAGGCGTCCACGTCATCACCGTCAACGACTACTTGGCGCGGCGCGACAGCGATTGGATGGGGAAGATATTCGGCTTTCTGGGGCTGACCGTCGGTTGCCTCGACGTTACCGAACCACACAGCAAAGAGCGGCAGGCGGCGTACGCGTCGGACATCACGTTCGGCACCAACAACGAGTTCGGCTTCGACTACCTGCGCGACAACATGGCCGGCGCCCCTGAACACTGCGTACAGCGCGAGCTCAACTTCGCCATCGTGGACGAGGTGGACAACATCCTCATAGACGAGGCGCGGACGCCGCTCATCATCTCCGGGCCTGTCACCAAGTCCAACCGCGAATATGAGGAGCTCAAACCCCGCGTGGTCAAGTTGGTCAACGCCCAAGCGGCGCTGACGCAGAAGATCGTGGACGAGGCCGAAGAGCTTCTGAAGCAAGACGGCAAAGAGTTCGAGGCCGGCTTCAAACTCATGGTCATGCACAAGGGCGCGCCGAGGAACAAGCGCTTCATGAAACTCATAAAGGAGCAGGGCGCGGCGAAGTACATGAAGATGGTGGAGACGGAGTTCCTGCGCGACAAAAAATTGCACGAGATAGACGAAGAGCTCTACTACACGATAGACGAGTCGGGACACAGCGCCGACCTCACCGAGAAGGGGCGCGTGCTTGTGGGCGGGAACAATCCCGAGTTCTTCACAGTGCCCGACCTCGCCGTAACGCTGGGCAAGATCGACCACGACGAGTCGCTGTCGATACAGGAGAAGGCGGAGCGCAAAGAGGCGGCGCACCGCGAGTACGCGGAGATTTCGGAGCGCATCCACAGCGTGGCTCAACTGCTTCGCGCCTACTCGCTCTTCGAGAAAGACGTCAACTACGTGGTGCAGGATGGGCAGATACTCATCGTGGACGAGTTCACCGGCCGCATACTGCACGGGCGCCGCTACAGCGAGGGGCTTCACCAGGCGCTGGAGGCCAAAGAGGGTGTAAAAGTGGCGGGGGAGAATCAGACGCTCGCCACCATCACCTTCCAAAACTTCTTCAAGATGTACAACAAGCTCGCCGGCATGACCGGCACCGCCGTCACGGAGGCGGCGGAGTTCCACGAGATATACAAGCTCGACGTGGTGACCATACCCACCAACCGCGCGCTTAAAAGGCAGGATTACGAAGACGAGATATACAAGACGCACCGCGAGAAATACAATGCCATCGTGCAGGACATAAGGGCGATGAACGAACTCGGCCGCCCGTGTCTGGTGGGCACCACGTCTATAGAGAAATCGGAGCTTCTGAGCCGCATGCTTTTGCGGGCCGGAGTTCAGCACGAGGTGTTGAACGCGAAGCAGCACGCGAAAGAGGCGGCGATAGTGGCCCAGGCCGGGCGTTTGGGCGCGGTGACCATCGCCACGAACATGGCCGGCCGCGGGACGGACATAGTGCTCGGCGGCAACTTTGAGGCGATGGCCAACCACGATCTGCACAAGGAGGGCGTTGACCCCGACTCGATAACGCTTGAGGAGAAGCGTCAAAAGTTCGCAAAACTGTTCGCGCAGGTCAATGAGGAGCACGACAAAGTGTTGAGCCTCGGCGGTCTGCACATCATAGGCACGGAGCGCCACGAGAGCCGCCGCATAGACAACCAGCTGCGCGGCCGCGCCGGACGCCAGGGCGACCCCGGCTCGTCCAAGTTTTTCCTATCGATAGACGACGACTTAATGCGCATATTCGGCGCCGAGAGAATCAGGATGGTGATGGACAAACTCGGCACGCCGGAGGGCGAGGCGATCAGCCACCCGTGGGTCTCCAACTCTATAGCCGGCGCCCAAAAGCGCGTGGAGGGTCGCAACTTCGACATCCGCAAACACCTGAAAGAGTACGACGACGTGATGAACCTGCAGCGCCGCGAGATATACGGTCTGCGCCAGCGCATATTGCGCGGCGAGAATTTGAAAGACGAGATACTCGACCAGATAGCCAACGCCGTTGAGGATATGGTGATGAAGTACGCCCCGGAGCGCGTTTACTCGGAAGAGACGTGGAATATAAACGGATTGCGCGACGAGGCGCAGACCGCGTTCGGCGTGGTGTACAATCCCGAACAGGTGAAGGTCGAGTCGATGAACCAAAAGGAGCTCTTCGACGAACTGTGGGAGCTCACGGAGAAACGCTATACGGAGAAAGAGGAGCGCTTCGGCGCGGAGGCTATGCGCCGATTCGAGCGCGGCGTTTTTCTCATGGTGATAGACGACCTGTGGAAGGATCACCTCTTTGAGATGGATCACCTGAAGGGGGGAGTGCAGTTCCGGGCGTTCGGCCAAAAGAACCCGCTCTTCGAGTACCAGCGCGAGGGTCTGCTGATGTTCAAGGAGTTGCGCGCCAACATCGCTAAGGAGATATCGAACTACCTCTTCCGTTTGGAGAACGTGGAACGTAAACCGTCGTCAAGCGCTTTCGCCGGGGCGAGGGCGGTGCACGACGCGGCGCAGACGCTGTTCGGCGGCGCTACGTCTACGTCGTCTGGCGGCGCGGAGGGGGCGCCTATAAACGTTCGTCCCAGGGGAATGTCAGGGGCCACCATGACGACAAACAGGGGAGGGGAGGACGGCCGCCCGGCCCAGCAGCAGCCTATAAGAGTTGGGCCGAAGGTGGGAAGGAACGATCCTTGCCCGTGCGGGAGCGGGAAAAAGTATAAGAATTGTTGCGGACAGAATCAGTGATGTTGACAAAAGGCAAATTCTACACATTCGAGGGCATAGACGGCTGCGGCAAGAGCACGCAGTTGGCGCGTGTGGCCGAGCGTCTGCGTGACGGCGGCACGCATTGCCTTGTCACCCGCGAACCGGGCGGTACGGCTATCAGCGAGAAGATCAGGGAATTATTGATATCGCCGGATAATAAGGGAATGTGTTCGGAGACGGAACTGTTGCTTTACTTGGCCGCTCGCGCCCAACACGTGAGAGAAGTCATAAAACCCGCGGTTGACAGGGGGGAGACGGTTCTTTGCGATAGATTTGAACAGGCTACGTTCGCCTATCAGGGCGGCGGCAGGGGGCTTGATTTGAACGCGATTCTCGGGATCAACGGGTTCGCCACCGGTGGGATTGTGCCGGATATGACGTTTATCATAGACATCCCCGTGGAGATTTCCCAAGAGCGTTTAAATAAGATAGGCAAGGGCAAAGACAGGATGGAAAGCGCCGGCGCGCTGTTTTTTGAGCGTGTCAGGGCGGGATACATGAGCGCCGCGTCAACCGATCCGCAAAAGATAAAATTGCTCGACGGCACCAAGAGAGCGGAGGAGTTGACAGATGAGATATTGGGGGTGATAGCGTGCGCAAAGGGATAATATTGGCCGGCGGCTCCGGAACGCGCCTCTACCCGACTACCATCGCCGTCTCCAAACAACTCATGCCCATATACGACAAGCCGATGATCTACTACCCGCTCACCACGCTGATGCTCGCCGGTATAACGGACATATTGGTAATTACCACGCCGGAGGACGCCGCCGCGTTTGCGCGGTTGTTGGGCGACGGGTCGCAGTGGGGCATAAAACTCTCCTACGCGGCGCAACCCAAACCCGAAGGCTTGGCGCAGGCGTTCGTCATCGGTTCTGAGTTTGTGGGAAAAGACCCGGTCGCGCTGATTCTCGGCGACAATATCTTTTGGGGCCACGGTTTGGTTGAACGTCTGCAATTAGCAATCAACCGTATAGACGCCGCCACGATTTTCGCCTACCGCGTAAACGACCCGCAACGATACGGTATAGTTGAGGTTGACAAAACGGGAAAAGCAATATCGATAGAGGAGAAACCCGCCGCGCCAAAATCTAAATTAGCCGTGACCGGCCTCTACTTCTATGACTCCGAAGTCTGTGAACTTACCCGTACGTTAAAACCGTCGCCGCGAGGGGAATTGGAGATAACCGACCTAAACCGCCTATATTTGGAACGCGGAAAATTACAGGTTGTTGATTTAGGCCGCGGCATAGCCTGGTTGGACACGGGGACGCACGAGTCAATGCTGCAAGCGTCCTCTTTTGTGGAAACGATCCAAGCCCGCCAAGGGCTAAAGGTCGCTTCGCCGGAAGAGATAGCTTTCAGGCGGGGGCTGATAGACGCGGAACAGTTGGTGAAGTTGGCGGAGCCGATGAGAAAGAATGAGTACGGGCGCTATCTGTTGGATGTCGCCAAAGGGAGTTGATATGGAATTCATAAAGACAAGTCTACCTGGCTTGACTCTGATCAAACCTAAGGTTCATTCGGATGCACGCGGTTTTTTCTTGGAGACGTACTCCGAACCGCTATTCAAAGCCGCCGGTATAGACGACGTTTTTGTTCAGGATAACCACTCTCGTTCAGTCCGACGAAATGTGATTCGCGGGTTGCACTTTCAGAAGCCGCCGTTTGAGCAAAGCAAATTGGTGCGCGTGATTCGCGGCTCGATCTTCGATGTGGCTGTTGACATCCGTCGCGAATCGCCTACCTACGGTAAATGGCTTGGGTTTGAGTTGAGCGAGCGCAACTTTGACATGCTCTTCATTCCGCGCGGCTTCGCCCACGGTTTTTGCACGCTTGAGGAGGGTACGGAGGTCGTTTACAAGGTGGACAACGTCTATTCGCGAGATCACGACGCGGGAATTGTTTGGAACGATCCGGCTATAGGGGTCGATTGGCCGTTAAACGGGGCGGAACCGATATTGTCGGATAAGGATCGGGTGCTAAACCAATTAAGTCAAAATCTTTAAAACCATTAAAATCAAAAGCTTTAAAATCATTTTTAGACGGAAGGCTTCGCCTTCCATAGATAAATCGGGGGGCTAAACCCCCCGATTTTCAGTCAAAGTCAAAAGAAAAAAGCCTTCTTTTGTGACTTTGATTTTGACTGAAAATGCGGGGCATAGCCCCGCATTTATCTATGAAGCCAAAGGCTTCGTCTTAAAAAGATTTGGCTTTAAAGAATTTGACTTTATGGGTCAACACAGTCCCCCCGCGACACCGCAAGCTCATACCCTATGCTTCTAATTCGCATCCGCATACAGTTTACGCACTCCGCGGCCTCGTCGCCGGTGCAGATTTTGTTGTCGTAGAGCAGGTATTTACTACGTACCTCCACGGGCGACAGGTTCGGCATGACGACGTTTGCGCCGGCGAGAATTCCGCGTTCCCTTCCGGTTGCGTCAATTGTTCCCAAAGCAGTCGTCGCGGGGATCAGCAGATTGGGCTGCATCAGTCGTAGGATGGATAAGAGGTTCAGCGTTAGGCGCAGATCGCCTTGTTTCTCACCGCCAAGCGGCGTGTCGGAGTGCGGGATGAACGGGCCTATGCCGACCATGTGCGGACGCAGGTCTTTTATGAACAGCAGGTCGTCTACAAGGTTATCCGGCGTTTGGCCCGGCGAGCCTACCATGAAGCCGCACCCTACTTGATAACCCAATTTTTTAAGATCGTATAGGCACTGCTTGCGGTTGATGGGCGACATATTTTCGGGGTGCAGCGAGCGGTAGTGGTCGTTGTTCGCCGTCTCGTGGCGCAGCAAATACCTATCCGCGCCGGCGCCGCGCAAACGCGCGTAACTTGCCGCGTCGCGCTCGCCTATAGACAGCGTTATGGCGCAGTCGTCTCCGTACGCGGCCTTTATCTCGCTGACAATCTCCACCATAACATCATCTGTATAATACGGATCCTCGCCGCCTTGCAATACAAAGGTGCGGAATCCCAAAGCGTAACCCTTTTCGCAACAGTCAAGTATTTCCGCTTTCGATAACCTATACCGCATAGCCTTTTTATTGCCGACCCGCAACCCGCAGTAGAGGCAGTCGTTTTTACAGTAACTTGTAAACTCGACCAATCCGCGCATAAATATATCTTTTCCGTAAACGCTATCGGCTACGCTTCTCGCGCGTTCAAAGAGATAATCGTCGTCGCAGGACAACAATTCTTTAAATTCATCCCTTGAGAGGATTTGGTCTTTTTCTAATTTGTCGATTAATTCGCGCATTAGTTCAAATTAAAAGGTTTCAAAATCTTGTCCACCTGAATAGGTTTCCCGTTCTCATCGTCCACGGTGACTTTCGCGAACGCCCACCCGTCGATCTTGTCGGGGGCGGCTCCGGCGTTTATAAAAGGGTCGGGATTGAGAACGAAGACCATATCTTTATCGTTGGTTCCCAAATCTTTCGCCCACTCGAAGAGGTTGCCGCCACCTACGTTTATTCCGTAGTGGTCAAGCGCGGCGTGGTACCCTATGGCGTCTCTGTTTAGGTTGACGATGCGTTCGTATGCGGCGAGCGGCGTGAGTTCGCCGCTTGGCGCGGAACCGTCCGGTATCAATTTTGCCCCTACCGTCAAATTGCCGCCGTTAAACGTAATCGTCTCCGGAAGTTTTGAGATGTCGAGTCCGGCGTCTATGAACGGCGCCGCGTAGATTTCCAATATTACGTCAAATGCCCGCGCGTCGCGCTCGCCGCCCCAAATGAAGCGGGCGCCGCTGTCCGGGGCGGTGATTGACCATCCGCCGCTTTCTTGGTCAGCCGAAACCAATTGCGGCGCTTTTTGCAGCAGTTCGCCGAAAGCGCGCGCGGAATCCTTACCGACCACGTCCAATTTACCCCCGCAGTAGAGTGTGAAAAGGGCAAATGTTAACGCGGTTGACAAACAGATTGTCGCATTCTTTAAAACGGGTCTCATATTTATTTCTCCTTGTCTTTAAAGTTTTTAAAATCTTTTAAAATCAAATGCTTTAAAATCATTTTTAGACGGAAGGCTTCGCCTTCCATAGATAGTTCGGGGGCTAAACCCCCGAACTTCAGTCAAAATCAAAAGAAAAAAGCTTTTTTGTTACTTTGTTTATGCCTTAAACCTCTTCAATCTCAAAGCGTTAGTCAACACCGATACAGAACTAAGACTCATTGCCGCCGCTGCGAAGACCGGGTTTAACAGCGGGCCGCCGAATAGGTGCAGCGCGCCCGCCGCTATCGGTATTCCCAATACGTTGTACCCGAAAGCCCAAAAGAGATTTTGTTTGATGTTGCGGATTGTTTGCTTGCTCAGGTTGATCGCCGTCGGGACGTCCGACAAGTCGCTCCGCATCAAAATGATGTCCGCCGATTCCATCGCCACGTCTGTGCCGCTTCCTATGGCAATGCCTATGTCGGCTTGCGCCAGGGCTGGAGCGTCGTTTATTCCGTCGCCTACCATCGCCACTTTGCGGCCGTCCGCTTGCAGCTTCTTAACCTCGGCGGACTTGTCATGCGGCAATACCTCGGCGAGCACGCGGTCTATTCCAACCAGTTTGGCTATGGCGGCGGCGGTCTTTTTGTTGTCGCCGGTGATCATGGCCACCTCGATTCCCATTTTGTGAAGACGCTCTATCGCTCTTCGGCTGCTCTTTTTCAGAACGTCGGCCACCGCCACGATCCCGGCGGCTTTGCCGTCGAAGGCCACGAACATCGGCGTCTTTCCCTCGGCCATGAGCCTTTCGGCGGCGGCCTCAAGTTCGGCGAGAGCGATGCCCCGGTCGTCCATCAGCCTGCGGTTCCCGGCCAAAACTACGGCGCCGCCAACCGTTGCTTCTATACCCATGCCGACTATGGCGGAGAATTTCTCCGCGGTCGCCAGCGTCTGCCCCTGCTCCTGCGCCCCATTAACGATGGCGCGGCCGAGCGGGTGCTCGCTCCCGCGTTCGGCGGAGGCCGCCGTCTTCAATAAATATCCCTCGGAGACGCCGGGGGCGGCTATCACATCGGTGACCGTCGGCTTGCCCTCGGTGATAGTTCCCGTTTTGTCAAAGACGATGGTCTGAATCTTGTGCGCCGTCTCCAGCGCCTCGCCGCCCTTTATCAATATGCCGTTCTCCGCGCCCTTGCCCGTTCCAACCATAATCGCCGTTGGGGTGGCGAGGCCCAAGGCGCACGGACAGGCTATGACCAAGACGGAGATGAAGACCATCAGCGAGAATTCAAGCGGGGATTTGCCCAGCGAAAACTCAATCGCGGACATGCCCGCGAAAGTGACATGCGCGGAGATGGCGGCATACCACGCGGCGGCGGCGGCGAGGGCTATGAGGCATACGATAGGCACGAAGTAGCCGGAGACGATGTCCGCCATTTGCGCTATAGGAGCCTTGGAGCCCTGCGCGTCCTCCACGAGCTTGATTATTTGCGCGAGCGCGGTATCGGCGCCAACCTTCTCCGCCTTGAAGCGGATAAGCCCGCTGGCGTTTATCGTAGCGCCGTAAACGGCGTCGCCCGGTTTTTTATCAACGGGCAAACTCTCGCCCGTCAGCATAGACTCGTCCACCGCGCTCTGACCCTCGGTCACCTTTCCATCGACCGGAATCTTCGCCCCCGGCTTCACCACCACGATGTCGCCGGGCATCACGTCGTCTACCGGGATCTCCTTCTCCTCGCCGTTGTCGAGGATGATAGCCGTCTTTGGCGCCAGCCCCATGAGCTTCTTTATCGCCTCGCCCGTGCGCCCCTTGGATATCGCCTCGAGCGTCTTCCCCAAAAGGATCAGCGCTATGATCACGCCCGCCGTCTCAAAATAGAAAGACTCCGCCGCCTTAAAGTCGCCCGTGATCACGCGGTATAGGTTGTAGACGCTGTAAGATATCGCCGCCGACGTCCCCACGGCTATTAAAGAATCCATGTTCGGACTGCGCGCCGCCAAGTTTTTAAAGCCCGCGGTATAGAATTTGTACCCCGCCGCCACGATGGGTATCACTAATATCAACTGTACCAACCCGTAGGTCAGCGGGTAGCGCATCATCGAGAGCGCCTTAGGCAGCGGCAGCGTGAACCACGGTATCATCGGGGACATGGCGATGTAGAGCAGCGGCAGCCCGAAAGCCGCGGCCGCGATGAACTTTGTCCGCAAAACCCTAATCTCGCGCTCCCTGCGTATCTTGTCCGCCCCCGCGGCCTCCTTGGAGGCGTCGAGCGGGGTGAACCCTACGCCGGTGATGGTCTCCTTTATCGCGGACAGGCGTATGACCGCCGGATCGAAGGCGACCGTCGCCTTCTCCGTAGCGATATTCACCGAGGCGCTCTCCACGCCCCGCAGCTTGCCTATGGCCTTTTCGACCCGCGCGGAACAGGCGGCGCAGTGCATACCGCCTATAGGGATGGTTACCGTCATGTTCAGGAGCCTCCCGTTGGGACGTCTGAATTAATCAAATAATTTTTATAGAGTAGATTGAGTATATCAGATAAATATACATCATGCTTTCCGGCTGGGCGTCATTTTTTTAAATAAATCCATATCCGAACACTGTGGATTGGCGGCGCGCCGAAAAAAATTTGACAGGTGAGGCGGAAAATTAGTATATTAATAGGTGTGGACGAAAATACTATAAGTTCGCCGATAGAACAGGGCGCGCGAGGACGGCCGAGCGCCATTTCAATGATGGCCGACGTAGGGCTTTCAGCGCGTCAGCAGGCTCTTTTAAATGGTTTATCCGGTACGGGTGCGGAAATAATAGTCAAAAGAGACAGCGTGTCTATGACGGATTTGTCCGCGCTGTCCGCCGCGACGGGCGACGAGTTCGCCCTATTCACTAAAAATGGGGATAGATTAGTAATGCGCGGGGACGAGGGGCGCGTATATATAGGGGAAGATAGGGCGATAGCGTTAAATGCCGACGGCTATCGTTTTAGCGGGCATACGCATACGACGTTGCATCATAACGGTATGGAGTTGGAACCGTCGGACGGTGATTATGGTATACTGAAATATTTTGATCAAAAAAAAAGCGTAATATATAATATTAAAGGCAATTATCGAACATTTGAAAACAGAAAACGAAAGGAGTATAAGAATGATTAAAATATTTGTAAAATACAAAAACGAAATAGAAAAATACTGCGCCGAGAATAATATTTCGGCTGAGGAAGTTTTTCGTTCGGCGTGTTCGTATAACGATACGATTGTGGTTCTGCAATACCCTGAGTTCAACACGGCTAAGAGCGCGAAAGGTTTAGCGGACGACATACCTGCGAAAGTTACATTACGTATTTTCCTCGAAAACGGCAAGTTGCGCTTCGAGCAAACCGAATATACGCGCAAGTATTTGGGCGTCGCGCCGCAAGCTGTAGCCGTTTGACCTGACGACCGCCCGCATACGTTTATCGCGGACGCGGGTTTGCGGTATCTGTACATGTGATGTGAAAAACACGTTTTTAGGGAGACTTATGATGTTGTTGATAACAGCTTTGACTTTCTTAACCGCGGCGGAGGCGTTGCTGTTGATTTCGCCTTTGCCCAAGTTCCCGGCTCTGTCCGCGGAGCGTGTTTTGGGATGGTATAGGCGCGTTGCAGGAGATTGGCACGTAATTTGCTACCCCCCCCCCATTTTTTGCATGTCGTAACTCGTTGTAAATCAAGGACTTATACCACATCACTTAACACTATATATCCTATTGCCACAGTAGGATATTGGGCGGTCTTTTGTTGTCTAAGTACATATCCTCTGATTACTTATTTGGAAAATAACGGTATTACAAACAATTAAACGGGAGGTTTTATGAAATTCTTTACACGGAAGTGTCGGACGCTGTTGTTGTTGACGGCGGCGGTGGTGTTGGCGGGCGGGGTGTCGGCGGGGTGGGCGCAGCAGACGATGGAGTGCGGAGGCAGTACGGACTGGGAGACCGGGGAGGTTATTGGTACGATTACCGCTACACTGAGCGCGAGCGGCAAGGTACTTACTATCAGAGGGAATGGTAATATGTGTAATGCTAGTGGGTATTCTAGCGGGTATTCTAACAACAGTACAATATATCAGCCATGGCATACATCCAAGAGTTCCATTACAAACGTGATTATTGAAGAGGGTGTGACATCTATCGGACAACATGCGTTTTCAGGTTTCACCGCCCTGACATCGGTTACCATTCCCAATAGCGTAACAAAAATCGACGGATTCGCATTTGATAGTTGTACCAACTTGACATCCATCGCCATTCCAAATAGTGTGGAATATATCAGTTGGGGTGCGTTTTATAAGTGTACTAATCTAGCATCTGTCACCATTCCCAACAGCGTTAAAATCATCGATGGTGGGACTGAGGGTACAATTTTTTGGGTAAACGGAAAGACGTATCGTGGTAAAGTGGGTGTGTTCTCTGGTTGCACTAAATTGAAAGAGGTTACTATTGGTAGCGGTGTGACATATATCGGTAGTTATGCATTTTACGGTTCTGGTCTTACATCCATCACCATCCCTAATAGTGTGGATACTATAGGAAAAGAGGCGTTTGCGGAGTGTGGCCTGACATCGGTCACAATTGGTAACGGTGTAACCGAAATAGGAGAGGGTGTTTTTTCTGGTTGTACCGGCCTGAAGACGGTTGCTATTCCCAATAGCGTGACTAAAATCGGACCAGGAGCATTTCACAATACCGGCCTGATATCGGTTACCATTCCCAACAGTGTGACTACTATCGGGATTTTGGAAGATTTTGGTGATTGGAGAGGGGCGTTTTCTGGTTGTGACAGCCTAACATCCATCACCATTCCCAATAGTGTGATTACTATCGGAAAATCTACGTTTTCCGGTTGTAACAGACTGACATCCATCACCATTCCCAATAGTGTGACTACTATTGGAGATAATGCGTTTTCCGGTTGTAACAGACTGACATCCATCACCATTCCCAACAACGTTTATACTCTCGGAAAAGATGCATTTAGTGCTTGTTCCGACCTGACATCCATTACAATCGGCAACGGTGTGACTTCTCTCAACGGTTTTAATTTCAAAAAAGGAGGTTACTACGGTGATGGTTACCCCAAACTAACTACCTTAGTCATCGGCGATGGTGTCACAACGTTTATCGAAGACAGCATGTTTGTCAATTATACCGCATTGACATCTGTCACCATCGGCAACGGCGTTACCGAAATCGGAGAACGCGCCTTCTCCGGCTGTACCGGTCTGAAAACTGTCACCATCGGCAGTAGTGTGGATTATATATTTAGTTCCGCGTTTGCCAATTGTTCCAAGTTGTCTACCATAATCAGTTTAAAAGCCACGCCGCCCGTAAGCACCGCCGGTGTATTTAGCGGAGTAAACAAATCTGCTGCTTGTCTATACGTGCCGGAGGGCAGTATTGCCGCCTACAAATCCGCTCAGGAGTGGAAAGATTTCACCTGCGTTAATTCCGTTCCAGCCGAAGACGAAACCATTGTGTTATTCGACGGCGCAGGGGCAAGCGGCAGTCTTACCGCTAAGGTCGGCGGCAGTTCCATTGCCACAGGCGCGTTGGTACAGCGTGGCGCGAGCGTGGTATTCACCGCGGCCCCCGCCGCCGGTTACAAGGTGGGTGGTTGGGTGGTCAACGGCGCGGATGTCGGCGACACAAGCAAAACATACACGCTCGAAACCGCTTTGTCGATAGCAACGGTAACGGTAACGTTTGTCAAGACTATATCTGTGGCCTCTCACGATCGCGTGATTCCGTCTGTCAAATCAACAGAAGCGGCAACGATTGTGCCGGCAGCCGCGCTGACCGCCGAGTTCACCGTCGGCCCGAACCCCGCCGTCAGGTCGTTTGGCGCGGTGAATTTCTTCCGTAGCGGCGCAGTCATAAAAAACGCGACGCTTCGCGTCTACGACGCGTCCGGTAAGTCTGTGAAGAAGATTTTCCTCAGCGACAAATCCGTTGCCGGCAACAGCGTCAAGCGGTCGGTAGGTTCGTGGGACTTGAAAGACGCGAAGGACCGTCCGGTGCCTGAGGGGACGTATCTGTTGCGCGGTGTACTTCAAACGTCCGGCGGCAAGAGCGAGAAGGTGTCTGTTGTCGTGGGGGTGAGGTAGGGTCGGTTGTGTGTTGGATGGGCGGTCTCTTGTGGCCGCCCGATCTATAAACTTTGCAGCGCGTGGGCTAATAATCAAGCCACGCGCCGTCCGGTTTCATCCTCAGTCCCCAAAAATTTGCGCGTGTGCTCGGTTTGCTCGAAGCGCAGCTTCCCGTTTTCGAGATAGATTTCCAACGCTACGGGCAGAGGGACATTATCCATCAAGCCGAGCTTCCCCCTTTCGGGGTCGCCTTCGCCCAATATGAACGCGTGTCCTTCTTCATTGTTATAGGAAATGGTAGTCCCATGAAATTTATCAGCGGACAGCCCATTGTCTAAACAATACTTTTCTATTTCCGGCCAAAAATCTCTTGTAATTACGCAGTAGTTCTTTCCCATAATACCTCGCTCCTTTAAAACGGTGTAAATAAATTACGTTTGCCCATAGCGTCATATATTACGGCTCTTCGCTATTTCAAGTGAGTAACTCCCACTTTAGTCCAGCGCTTTCAATTTAGATAAATCGGGGGCTAAACCCATAAAATCCAAATCTTTTTTAGACGGAAGGCTACGCCTTCCATAGATAAATCGGGGGCTAAACCCCCGATTTTCAGTCAAAGTCAAAAGAAGGAAAGCCTTTTTGGGTGACTTTGATTTTGACTGAAAATGCGGGGTTTAGCCCCGCATTTATCTATGGAGCCGAAGGCTCCGTCTTAAAAAGAATTTGATATATTTATTGCCTACCCACACAAAATAGCGAAGACCCATAATATCTATGTCCACACCTATTAATATACCGCTTTCCGCGCTGAAACGCAACAGTTTTCTTTATTTCAGCCCCATCCGGTAGCTCCGCAATCCCGCATATTTCATCAAATTAACGGTATTTGCGGTTGGGGGCTAATGACGAACTTTAAAAAAATCATAAAGATCACCCAAAAAACAGAGAAGTTTACGATTTTTTTAAAGATCACTCAAAAAAGTGGGAAGTTTATGATTTTTTTAAAAATCACTTGAATTGCGCGGTCGATGTCGGATTGCGTTGCCACCTGCTGGGTGTGGATTCCAAAACCGAGTTCGGAAGCTGGGCGGCAAAGCCCTTTAGGGGCGGAAAGAGGTTTTTGGCTACAAAATTTTGGAAAAAAGGATGGCGTTAATTATATTATTATAGAGAGATGTCGCGAAGTTCAATTTAATAACTGTCAATTAACTTTAAAAATGACTACAACGCCATCCGCATCCGCGCAAACGTTCGCCGCCCTTAGCCTGGGTTCAAACCTTGGCGACCGGCTTTTGCATATCGAGTTGATGGAGCGCGCCCTGCGCTCGGTTTTTGTCGAGGGCAGCGTTCAATCGTCGCGTATAATGGAAACCGAGCCGATCGGCGTAGGCGCCGAGCATCCGGTGTACTTGAACCGGATCGTCGTCGGATATTACCGCGGCGACGCGTACGAGCTTTTGGACAGATGTCTATCCATAGAAAACGCCTTGGGCAGGACCCGCCCGTCGCCCAGGGCGCCGCGCACGGTCGACGTGGACATTCTGCTGTTCGGGGACGCGGAGATAAACGACCCGCCGAAGCTTATAGTCCCGCACCAGGAGTTGCGGAACAGGCGCTTCTGTTTGGAGGGGCTGATGGACATCGACCCGTCGATCCTTGTACCCGTTGCCGGACGGCCGCTCGCTGTCGACGAGTTGTATAAAAATATGGGGGCGGATATCGCCGCGCAGAATGTATCTTTTTGGGGGTGATTTTGTCCGATCATTGTTTAAAGATGGGGTATCGATAATCTATGCAGCGTCAACATCAACAGCCGTTGGAATTCCCGCCGCACATAAACTACGTCTGCGTGGAAGGCGTAATCGGCGTAGGCAAGACCTCTCTCTGCGAGATGCTGGGCCAGCTGTTTGTAGCGCGTCTGATCCTCGAAGAGGTGGACGGCAACCCGTTTTTGCAAAATTTTTACTCCGACCGCCGCTCCTACGCCTTTCAGGCGCAGCTCTGGTTTCTCCTCTCCCGCCACCGGCAGTTGTCCGATGCCGTCGCGCAGCCGGACATGTTCCACCGCGTGACGATCAGCGACTACATGTTCGCCAAGAACGGCATTTTCGCGGAGATGAACCTGCGCGGCGAGGAGTTGGCGCTCTACAGCCAAGTGGAGGGCATGCTCGGCGCCGGATTGGCGCAGCCGGACCTGGTGGTCTACCTGCAAGCGTCCACGGAGACGCTGCTGCGGCGCATAGAGAAGCGCGCCAGGCCGTTTGAACGGCAGATGGACGCGTCGTATGTGGATGAATTGAACAAGGCCTACAACAATTTTTTCTTTAACTACGGCGCCTCGCCGCTATTGGTAATCAATACCAATGAGATAGATTTTGTCGGGGAGTGCAAAGATTTCGCGGAGATAGCGGAGCAGATAGTAAACGCTAAGCCGGGGAGAAATGTGTACAATCCCATGGGCTTAAAAGAGAAGATGCTGCTGGGCGACAGATGATGAAGATCATAAAATCAATAGCGGAGATGAAAGAATATTCATCCGCGATGAAAAAAGAGGGCAAGACCGTCGCGCTGGTTCCCACGATGGGCGCCTTGCACGCCGGACACTTGTCGCTGTTAGAGTACGCCCGCGATGTTTGTGATATATCAATAATGAGTATCTTTGTCAACCCCACGCAATTCGGCCCCGCGGAGGATTTCGCCAAATACCCGCGTGACTTGGATAAGGACGGCGCGTTAGCCGAGTCGGCCGGATGCGACTGTATATTCGCCCCCTCCGCCGACGAGATGTACCCGGACGGATACGGTACCTACGTTGACGTAGGCCCCATAGGCGCCACCCTCTGCGGCGCCGCCCGCCCCGGACACTTCAGGGGCGTGGCGACAGTGGTGCTGAAGCTGTTCAACATCGTAGCCCCCGACGCCGCCGTCTTCGGCGCAAAAGACGCACAGCAAGTTGTGGTAATAAAGCGCGTCGTCAACGACTTAAATATCCCCGTAAACATAATAACCGCCCCCATAATCCGCGACCCCGACGGTTTAGCCATGAGCACCCGCAACGCCTATTTGACACCCAAGGAAAGAGAGCAAGCGGTAAATATCAGCAAAGCCCTATTTGCAGCCAAAGCGTTATTTGATAACGGGGAACGGTCGTCGGAGCGGATAAAAGAGAGTATCGTATCAACAATAAACGGCAGCGGGTTGATAAAAGTAGAATACGCGGAGATAGTAGACACTGTATCGTTACATTCGCTTAACAGTATAGATAATACAGCCCTGATAGCTGTGGCTTGCCGGACGATGGAGAGTAAGACGAGGTTGATTGATAATATTGTCGTAGGATGATGTGTTGATTTTGACTGAAAATCGGGGGGTTTAGCCCCCCGATTTATCTATGGAAGGCGAAGCCTTCCGTCTAAAAAAGATTTAAAAGATTTTAATTTTTTTGACTTTAATAAAATTCTAATAATAAGGAGTCCAAATGGCCCAAGAATTCGACCGCTTAGTAAGCATAGTAAAACGACTCCGCGCCCCCGACGGCTGCCCCTGGGATCGCGAGCAGACCAACAAATCGATCCTCTCATGCCTCCTCGACGAATCCTACGAGTTCTTTGAGGCCGTGGACGAGAACGACCCAGCCAAGATGCGCGAAGAGCTCGGCGACATCCTGCTCCAGGTCGTTTTGCACGCCCAAATCGCCTCCGAGTCCGGCTCCGAGGAGCGCGCTTTCGACATCGAGGGCGTCGCCCGCGACATAAGCGACAAGCTCATCCGGCGGCACCCGCACGTCTTCGGCGACGTTTCGGCCTCCTCCTCGAACGAGGTGATCCGCAACTGGGAGCGGATAAAGAAGAGCGAGTACGGCGAGGAGCGGCGCAAGTACATGACGGACGACATCCCCGACGCCCTGCCGGCGCTCTTCCGCGCCGAGAAGATGCAGCGGCGCGTGGCCCAGGTGGGTTTCGACTGGAGCGAGACCGCCCCCGTGCTCGACAAGGTCGAGGAGGAATTCGGCGAGTTCCGCGAGGCGCTCGAGAGCGGCGACGCCGACCACGCCGAGGAGGAGCTGGGCGACATCATTTTCGCTCTTGTCAACGTGGGCCGGCACAGCAAAATCAGCGCCGAGAACGCGCTGCGGGCGGCCACTCGCAAGTTCGAGAGGCGGTTCAGGTACGTGGAGGACAAGTTTAGGGAGCTTGGGAAGGATATGCGGGAGGCTACGCTTGAGGAGATGGACGCGTACTGGGAGGAGAGCAAGGCGCGGGGATTATAATCGTTTAATTTTAAAGAATTTGACTTTTTTACCCGCGATAATGTATATTATGATATTGACGGCGGCCTAACGGCCAGAAAACGGAGTGTAGCGCAGTCCGGTTAGCGCGCTTGGTTCGGGACCAAGAGGTCGGAGGTTCAAATCCTCTCACTCCGATTTTACCCTGATATCAACGTCAAATTACATCAATTTCCGTGTTTAACACTATGAATAGCGCGTACCGCGTTGACCTTTTGACCCACGGGCAGGCGCGGGAGCGTCTTGCCGAGCGTCCCGCCGTGATCCTGCCGCTCGGCGGTTGCGAGCCCTTCGGCGCCGTCGGCCGTATAGGGGTAGAGACGCTCTGCGCCGGACGGATAGCCGACGAACTGTCCGCCCGCTGCCGCCTCCTCTGCGCCCCACCCCTGCCGTTCGGCTGCTCCACCCCCTTCATATCCTTCCCCGGCGCCGCCGGAGTCAAACCGAGGACGATGATTAACCTGCTATGCGAGATCCTCCACGCCTACATCCTGCAAGGCGCCAAACAAATATTTTTAGTCAACGCCGCCCCGTTTAACAATCTGCCCGCAACAGAGGCCGCAAAGAGGATCGAAGCGAAGTACGACGGGGTCAAAGTCTTTGTGTTTGACATCAATACGATTGTCGGCATTAATAATAATATAGATAGGGCAGACACGGCGTTATTATCTATGGCGGCTTATTTAGACCAAGAGCATAGTATTGATACATCTTGTATTAATAGTAATAGACGAAAAAGCGTAACCGCCGATCAATATCGAACCTGGAAAAAGCGCGGCGCAGACCCGCAGAAATTGCGAAAGCTGGTTCCTGAGGGATTGCTGTTGCTTGACAACAACGAATTAATTGATATCTCCCCGGAACGCGGCAAGGAAATCTTCTACCGCGTTGTAGCTTTTTGTGTTGACGAAGCGGCGCATGGATTAAAAACACTGTCTGAATTAGGATTAGTAGGATTATAAGGATTATAGGATTAAAAACACTCAATGTTTTGACGTTGCGACGCGAAGCGGCGCTTGTTTATCGTCGGGGCGTTGCGGGGCGGAGCCCCGCAGGGTGGGTAGCGGAAAACAAAAATGGGCGTAGCCCATTTTTGGTTGGAGCGAGGGAGGGCGTAGCCCTCCCCTTATATTATGAATTTGACTTTGATTTTTTATTTTTACCCCTCTTCATCCCTAACGTCCCCCCCCGCAATCTCCTTAAACGTAAACTCATCCTGATCATACTCCTCATCCTCCACAATGACCAACCTGCACCTATGCTCCTTCTCCAGCATGGACTTCATGGTAGCCCCCGCCGCCCCGCTGTCGTCCCTAAGGTACTCCGCCACCGCAGGGTGTATCGTCACCGTTATAGTGCCGGGCTTGTTATGCGCGCGCCGCAGATCCCGTCCGATTCTCGCCGTGACCGTCTCCGGCGAGAATATCCACCCAAGACCGCCGCACGATATGCAGGCGTCGGTGAAGAACTCTTGCAGTTCCGGGCGTACGCGCTTGCGGGTGATCTCCATGAGGCAGAATTTCGACAGGGCGGTGCAGTCCGTGGCCGACGGGTCGGCGTCCAAGAGTTTCTTCATGGCGGCCTCTATTTTGCGGCGGTTCTCCGCGTCCATCATGTCTATGAAGTCTATCACTATGAGTCCGCCGATGTCGCGAAGGCGCAGCTGGCGGCATATCTCGGCGGCGGCGTCCAAGTTCGTCTTGAAGATCGTCTCCTCTAAGCTCGCCCTGTTCTTTCCCACGTTCCTGCCGGTGTTCACGTCTATCGCAACCAGCGCTTCCGTTCTGTCTATAAGCACGTAGCCGCCGCTCTTCAGCCAAACTTTGCGTTTCAGCAGCCTGTCCAAATCCTTTTCGATGTTGAACTTGTCGAAGAGGGGCGTCTTGTCGCGGTAGTGGAAGACGCTCTTAACCATCTCCGGGGAGAGCGCTTTGACGTAGTTTTTTATCTCCTTGTAGTCCTCCTCTTGGTCGGCGTGGACCTCGGTCACGTCCTCCGAGAAGAGGTCTCTTATTACGCGCGTGGTGATACCCAGTTCGCGGTGCACGAGTTTAGTCCCGCTGCCGGAGAGCGCCTCCGCCTGGGTTTTGCGCCAGGCGTCTAGGAGGATGTGGATCTCGTTCACGAATTCGGTCTCGGATACTTTGAGCCCGTTCGTTCTCACGATGAAGCCGATTCCGGGCGGCTTGATCTGCGAGATCAGTTTTTTGAGTTTAGCCCGCCGCGCCGAGTCGCTTGTTTTTTTCGACACGCCGATGAAGTCCGTGTCCGGCACCAGCACTAAGAAGCGGCCGGCAAGGCTTATCTGCGTGGTGACTTTCGCGCCTTTGGTGCGTATGGGCTCTTTGGCCACCTGCACAAGTATCTCCTGCCCCTTTTTCAGCACCTTTTCTATGGGGATTCTGGGGACTTTGCGGCTCTTGGCGTTTCTGCCGCCGCGGCCGGCGAAGCGGTCCATCATCTCGTCCTCTTCCAGCAGCAGCGACGGGTCGACGTCGGAGGCGTGGAGGAAGGCGGCCTTTTCGAGCCCGATGTCGATGAACGCCGCTTGCAGTCCGGGGAGGATGGAGACTACCTTGCCCCTATAGATGTTTCCCACCAGCCGGAAGTAATCCGGCCGCTCGACAACCAGCTCCACAACCTTGTCGTTCTCGAGCAGCGCGGCGCGCTTCTCGGCGGAGGTTGCGTTGAATAGAATTTTTTTAACCATTAAAATGTCACCTCGGCGGTCAGCTCGAACCTCTGGTTGAGGGTGCGCTTGCCGTCTTGATTTTTGTGTGAGCCCAGATACCTCGCCTGGCCCTTGATATTTTTAGTGAAGACGTAGTCTATGTAGGGCGAGTAGTTGAAATTGCTCTCCCATGTGACTACGGCGTCGTCATCTCCTATTTTGTTGGTGCGCTCCGAGTTCTCCCAGTTCACGCCCAACCCTACGGTCGTCTTCCCCTGTATGGGGATCACCCACTTGCGCAGGCGTATCTCTTTCAGTTTGCCGGCGCCGGTGAAGGCGTAGGCCAGCGTTACCGTGTGGCTGTTGCGTACCGTGCTCTCCGTGGATATACGCTCCGCTTCGCCCGTATTCGCGTCCTTGCCGCCCGCGTAGATGTTTGTGGTTGAGGTGCCGAAGCGGTAGTTGGCGGTGAGCGACGGCAGCTTGACGAACTTGCCCTCCAAGCTTATGAGCGGCTGGAACTCAATCGTCACCGTGGTGTCGGTGCGGTCTTTCGACTCCTTGCGGCTGTTCTTGAAACTGAAAGAGGAGCTCGCGCCCAAGTCCGAGAAGAACTTATTTATGAGCGCCAGCTTTGTCAACGCTTTGGTGTTGGCGCCCGCTCGCACCTCGGGCCACACAACCACCGTGTCTATGTAAGTCGAGTCCGGCTGTCCGTAGAACTCGCGTCCCCAGCCCAAAGAGAGGCCTGTGAAATCCACCTTGAATGGGTCGGGGATGGAAAACGCCGTGGAAAAGCGCGTAGCCCAAGAGCCCTTGGATTGGTCGTTGCGGTACAGGTCGTTATCCACGCCGGTGCGCTGCCTATACTGCATCCAACCCAGCGACTCCTCGCCGAGGGAGCCGAAGAGGTAATCTTGCAGCCCGCGGCGCATACCCATCTGATAACGGATGAAGTCGTAGTTGCTCATGCCCGCGGTATCGGCAAGGTACGTGGAGCTCAGAAAACTGTTTTTAAGGTCTGTCGACACGTCGTACTCAAAATTTATGGAGCGCAGGCTGATCTTGTTTATGCCGTTGCCGATAAACGCGAAATATCCCGCTTTCGGCGCCTTGGCCGCCGTTTCCTTGGCATTGTCGGCCGTATCTTTGTTTTCGGGCTCCTTCTCCTTGGCCGGCTTAAAGAGTTCGCTCAACAGAAGCGAAGTCCTAAGTTTGAGCCCCGTCGACACATTGGCGTTCAGGTAGCGCGTGCTGTCGTTGTCGCGGCGCGCGGCAAGCCCCGTGTAGTCGGCGGAATACTCCGCCGAGTGCGTCATCCACGAGACGAACTGCGGGGATAGCTTCGCGGACGCCGACTGCGTGCGGCCGCGCTCCCCGTAGAGCACGCCGTAGGTGTCCCACTTCTCGCCCTCCGTCGAGTTCAGCCCGAAGATGTTGGCTAATGTGCTGTCCATCATCAGGTTCCAATCGTCCGTCGGCAGGTTGGAGAGGTCTCTGTCAAAGCGTATCGAGTAGCTTAAAGAAAGGAGCGGGTCTATGGGCGAGTACTCTACGCGCATACCGTGGCGCATATCGAAGGTGCGCGTGGTGAAGTCGTAGACGTTGAGCTTGTGGTCGTTGCGTATTTCGGTGCGGTGCTGTATCTCCGCCAGATCGAAGTTTATCGTGGAGGGCAGCATGTTCAGCGTGTAATTCTTGTAGATTTCCGGTATCCACTCCGACTCCGCGAACGGCGCGTAGCTTGTCCAAGTCGGCGGGTCGCGGGGGCTTAGGTCGTAGCGCAGCGCGCCGGTGTAGGTAACGGTCGTGTCCGTCTTTATGTAGTCGGCGCTGTCGGGATGCTCGTGCGGGCCCTTGCCGGTGTAGCTCGCCGTCCGGTTGTAGCTTATATCCGTTTTTATCCTGTCGAGCGTAAAGCCGATAAGCGGGTTTTTGGACTCGCTCGTTTTTTCAAATGATGTGTAGGCGTTGCGGGTCGAGGCGAAAGTCTCAAAGCGCTGCGCCCTCGTCTTTTTGCCGCCTGATTCGCCGCCGAGTATCATCTTGAACGCGTCGTCCGCCATGTCGAGGAACCCGTCCGGGTCGCCGTCGTCGTTCAGGAGCCTTATGTCGCTCTGCGGCTTTACCGTGGGGCGCGACAGCGCGCCTGATATGGATCCGCCCACGGGTATGGATACGCCCCACTCGTCCGGCATGAACTTGTCTAACTTCATCACGGCGTTTAGGTTGGCGCTAAGCTCGCTCCTGTCCGCGCCGCCGAGCGTCGCGTCGGTCATAGTCTTGAAATCGCCGCCGGTGAAACTCACCCCGGCGCCGAGCGTCAGAAAGTCCGCCCACTGCGTGGCTATGTTTACGCGCGCGGCGAATCCGGACAGCACCCGCCCGCCCTTGGCCATAAGTTCGTTCACCCAAAGCTCGCACTCGTCCGGCCCGCCGTTCCGCCCGCGGATCACGCCTATCGCCATAAAGGTTATCGCCGTGAAGTTCGGACGCTTGCCGGACGGGGCGACGACGCGCAGCTTCTCGGAGACGGCGTTGATAGGCTTGTTCTCAACGTCGGCGGAAAGTTTCAAGTCGGACAACTCCTGAAGACTGAAGTTAAAGGTATGCCACCCCACCCCCCAGTTGATATTGTCGGAGTACTCGTAGTAGGTCGAGTCGTCGCTGCCGAAACGGAAAACGAACTTCAAGCCGTCCCCGTAGGAGGCGTTGCTGTGAACCATTATAGACACCGAGTCGTAACCGGAAATGTTCTGCGGGTTCCCGCCCTGAAACCTGCGCACCGTAACGGTGTCGTTCGACGCCATGTTGTGAAATTTGAGCCGCAAAGACTTCTCCTCCGGCGTCGTCTCGCCGGACTTGGGCTTTACGATAGTGCCGTAAACGCTGTTGTAGTAGCTCATGTCCTCGTAGTTGCTGATGCTTGTGGCCTCTATCTTGGCCTCCGAGCCGACGGAGGGTTCCCAGTAGCTGCCGGACAGCTCGATTCCGGCAATAAGCAGCTCGTTCTCGCTTGTCGGGTATTTTTGGTCAAAATCGTACCACACAAGCCTCATGCCGCGCACTTTCGACCAGTCCGGCGCGCCGCCTGACGCGGAGTCCTTTTGCACCCCCTCCATAGCGTCCAACACGTCTTTCAACGGTATGCGGTAAAACCTCCACCCGTTTTTCTCCACGACGCGGGAGGTTTTATCTATGTACCAAGACTTGTCGTTGTCAAGGTCAATCACGTAGGAGTAGTACTTCTCCTTAATGCCGATCCTCGGCATACCGTCGCCGTCGATGTTCTCGTCGTCGTAGGCGCTGTTCCCCCACGTTCCGTTGACAAACCGGAAATTGTTCAGGTTGTCCTTGTCGTACTTGCGGAAGAGGTCGCCGCTCGGGTTGTCAAAACCGCGGGGCGACACTAACATGGGGTTGTTTCTAAAAAGCGTGTCCCACCCCGTGGCGGAGGCGTTCGGTATCATATAAAATTTATCGGCCGCGTCGCGACCGTTTAGCCCCTTGTCGTACATGGAGAGCTGCGCCGGCTTGTTTTGATAGGTCGGGTCCTCCAAATCAAAACGCCCGTTCGGCGGCCCGCCGTCCATCACCTGGTCATGGCTGAACGTGCCTATCTGAATCATCAGTTTGCCCTTGGTGGGGTTACCGTACGACGACCCTACCCCCTTAGGGTTGACCACTATCTCGATGTAACGGTGGTTCTCCATATTCAGCCCGCTGCGGCCGAACGAAGTCGTGATGGAGGCGTACGAGTTTAAGAAACGGTCTTGAATGTCGACCGGATGATCGCGCGACGCGGGCGTAGTTTGCAGGCGCAGCACGTCTATGTATGTGTCGGAAGAGCTGTAGCGGTTGTTGTTCGGATCTCGCGTCCACACGTCGAAACGGTTGATTTTCCTTGAGTCGTCGTAAGCGTTCGGCGTGTACCAATAAAAATCCCAAGCGGGAATCCTGAGCGTGGTCAGCATACTGTCGGAGATATCTTTCGGGTTCGCGTACTTGAACGGGTAGTGCGACGGGTACCAAAGCTGATGGCGCGTGCTTAGCGTGTAGCCGTCCTTAGTCCTCTCAAAGTCTTCGATGTAGGCGCCCTTCTCCACGGAGGTGTTCGGGTTCATGCGGCTGTGCACCACCTCAAAGTCCACTTTCGCCGACGACTCCTCCTCCGTCTTGATAAGCGGGATAAGGTTGACCGCTTTCGTCATCCACTCCGGCTCAAAGTCCAAGCTGGTGTTGAAACTCAGGTGCAGCTTGCTGAAAGGCTCGTTGCCCAGCTGCGGTATGTCGCCGGCGGTGGTCGCCGCGCTCTGGTAGAGAATGCTCGCCGCCATAAACGAGTTGTCGCTGATAAACGGCAGCCGCATCTCCCCGCGCAGACCGGCAAAGACCTTCTTCTCAAGCACAAAGTCCGATTCGCGCTGGTAGGTTATGAGTATGGACTCGGCCGACTTAGCCCGCGTGGACAAGAGGTCTAAAACGCCCATTTCGTAGTCTAAATTGTAATCCTCGCCCTCAATGAGGACCGTCCCGGAGTTTGTCTTGACAATCACCGTACCGGGCAATATGTTCCACCCCAAATCGTCGTAAGAGGTGCGCCGCATTACCCCGTTGGTCAGTATCCCGAATTTGGGCACGTAGTCCCGCATCGCGGTGTTCCTGAGGCCGAACCTGTAAATCATGTCGCCGGCCATGTCGCCGAGCGCGGGGTTGGCGAAAGGCTCGTTCCCGTTTATGCCGATACTGTAAGGCTGGATTATGAGCTCCTGCCTGTCGGTCTTGAATATCTCCACGTTCTCAACCCGCGCCCGCCCCTGCTCGTCCGTGAGCCCGATCAAGTTTGAGATAAGCCTAGAGCCTACGTGCCGTATCGTGTCGCCCTTGGCCGGATCCAAGTAGAAGAGGTCAAGCTTCGACTCCTCTAACTCCGGCAAGTAGTAAACGTTGCGCCACATGAGCCCGAACAGCGGGTTGCCCGCGTCCGTAAGCTCGTCCAAATTGTTCGGCTTGAGCACCGATAAATTCTGACGGCTGTCGTTGGGCGCGTTTATGGGCACGATTGCGCCGCGGTTCAGCGATCCGTCGTGGGTCGTCATTGCGACGGCGATGATCTCCTCATCCCTCACGGCGTAATCAAAGCGCACGAACCCGCGGTCAACATCCACCGTGTATTCCTGATTCTCGTTTAGCATCCTGAAGCAGACCAAGTTATTGTTGCCGTCCGGGCTTATGTCCGCCTGATAACGGCGCACCGTGCTGTTCGAGGTCTCGTTGCACTGTATGGATACGAAAGCCTGAAACTGGGTGATCCGAGGCGGCCTCGGCGCGTTGCGGTCGGGGTTGTTTACGCTGTATACCCTGTTGTTGTACGATTTGTACAAGGTGTCCAAGAAAAAGTACCGGTTCCTGATGAACTCGTTGTCCCTTAGCGCGTTGGTGGAGTTCGGGTCGTTTTTCCCGCCCAGCTCCCGCGTCATCGCCTCGCCCTGCGCGTGGCTGAGGACGGTGGTGAGCATAAGCGGCCCTATCTTCGCCCGCGCTTTTATGCCGAAGAGCCCGTCGTGCTTCTCGGAGTACCCCGACAGATTCGTCCCCGGCATGTCGAACCCCGTGTAACCGGCCACTATCTCCTGCACTATCTCGTCCTCAAGTTCGCCCTCGAAAGACTCCTTGTACTCCACCTTAAAGTTTTTCAACGGGTCTTCCGTGAGGTCAAACCCGTTCTTCCGCGAATGAGTAATGTTTACGCTGATGAGCCGTCCCACGCTGCCGCGGATCGCGAACTCGTACTCCGGCTCAAAGTCAAGCGGGATAAGGTCTACCGTCGTGTCCTTGTCGACTACGATTCTCGTGTAGTCGTAGGCCACCGTCAGTTTCAAACTACCCTCAATTTTCAACCTCGGCGGCTCGTTGCCCAAAAGCCTCTGCGCCCAAGGCGGGTAGTGCACGGCCAGCTCCCATTGAAGCTTAGGCGCCGGCGGCTCGCCCAGATCTTTTTTGGCGTTCGCCGTCAGCTTGTTGTACCACTCCTCGTAAAAAGAGTGCAGCTTGCCGTCCTGTATGTAGTCGTTCAACTCCCCGTAGTGGTAGGTCTGAACGGCGTTTCCGTCCTTGTCCTGCCGCGAAAAGGTCAGCTGCCGCTTCTCAAAGTCTATGGCCGTCGTGTCCGAGAACATCTTGCCCTCGTTCTTTAGTATGGCCGGCCTGCTCGACGTAAACGGGCTGCCGCCGCTCTCCTGAAACGGCGGTTCGTGCCCGTCTATGACGGGCGGCTCGTAACGCAGCCCCTGGGCTAAAACCAACGGCGCCGCGACGGCTAAGGCCGCCATTATCCACTTGAATAACCGTTTCAATTAACGCCTACCCCCCGCGGCCGGAGGCGCGTCCACGCAACATCGAAAACCGACCGGATTATGCTTGTTCTGCGGATAGTAACTGTATCGGGCGTCGGCGCAGCGGCTCTGGTTGCCGCTCGTCCAAAACCCGCCCATCACGTTGTTGAACGACTTGTCCTGCGGCGCCGGCGTGGATGTCCACTCCGCCAAATTCCCGGACATGTCAAAGACCCCGTAATAACCGCGGCACTCGGGCCGGCTCCCGGATTTCTGCGCCATGCTGTCGCGCGTGACGCAGGCGTTCCACTCGTAACTCTCACCGTACGTGTACCTCCAGCGCTCCGGCCCGCCGCACGCCGAGGTCCACTCATCCGCGGAACAAAGCCGCTTGCGCGCCGAAAAACACGAGTCCATAGCCTGATACAGCGACACGTAAGAGGTCGGGACGACGCCCTTCTTGTTCGGCCACTCGTATATGTCAACGCAAATCTCCCTGTCGCCGGCCTTCGCCAATTCCATACCCGCCGGACAACGCGAAGCGGCTATGTCAAACTCGTAACGCTTGCTCCTCGCCTCCATCTTCTTCCCGCAATCGTCGACAGCCCGATAGTAAATGGTGGCCGGTTTCGATATGTCAATCGGCTTGCCGCCGTAAACTTTCCAATCCTTCACCCCGTCGAAACTCCACTCCACCTTGCAAGCCTTGTTGGCCACGAGCTTTACGGACACCGCTTTCCGATGCAAACCGCCCGACGGGTCGGCGTAAACCCACGGGACAAGGGTGTCGCGGGCGCACGCGGCCGCCCGACGGGCTGCGGTGTCCGAGACAAACTTCGCCAAAGAGTCGGCTATCCGCGATGAGTCCAAAATCTTTGACTCGGCGATACGGATAGAATCGGCCCGCCGCAGAGAGTCCAAACGCTCGGCCTCGGCTATCCTGATAGAATCCGCTCTATGCAGCGAGTCCAAACGCTTGATCTCGGCTATCCTGACGGAATCCGCTCTCCGCAGCGAGTCCAAATACTTCGGATCGGATAGACGGGTGGAATTCGCTCTCCGTAACGAGTCCGAATAGTTCGGATCGGGTAGCCGGATGGAATTCGCTCTCCGCAACGAGTCTAGAAATTTCGGATCGGAGAGGCGGCGGATAGAATCCGCTATCCGCAGGGAATCCAAATACCTTGGATCGGATAGACGGACGGAATCCGCTCTCCGCAGCGAGTCCAAATACGACGGATCGTTTATTCTTCGTAAAGAATCGGCGATTCGCGCCGAATCCGCCGCGCCGGCGTCCTTTGATTTGCCGCCCAAATAGAAGAGAAGGAGCAGTATGAAGATGAGTAGCAGCAACAACAATATCAACGGGGTCAAAGAGAGCTTAGAGCGCTTCTTATCGTCCTTTTTTCCGCTTTTATCTGTAGATTGTTTTTTCGCCATTTTAAACCTTTTAATTAAAAATCTTTTAAGTCTTTTAAATCTTTTAAATCTTTTAAAATCAAAATCTTTAAAATCAAATTCAAATTCAAATTCAAATTCTTTTTAAGACGAAGCCTTCGGCTTCATAGATAAATGCGGGGCCAAGCCCCGCATTTTCAGTCAAAGTCAAAAGACTTACAACACGCAATGACAGACTAAGGTTTTTGACTTTGACTTTGCCGTTGACTGAAAATCGGGGGGTTTAGCCCCCCGATTTATCTATGAAAGGCGCGTAGCGCCTTTCGTCTAAAAAAGAATTTAAAGACTTTGACTTTAAGGTTTTTAGCCTTCCGTCTAAAAATGATTTAAAGATTTTAAAGACTTTGACTTTATAAAATCACGGTCGCAAGAACTTTCAGAAAATCAACCGTCTCTTTAACGTCATGCACTCTGAAAATCTTCGCGCCGTTACGGTACGCTATCGCCGTCGCCGCCAACGTTCCCGGTAAACGGCTTTCAACGCCTCTGCCTGTTATCGCGCCGATAAACGATTTGCGCGACAGACCTGCCAGCACCGGATAACCCATATCTACGACTTTGTCAAGCCGGCGCAGTAAATCTATGTTATGATTTACGTCCTTTGCGAAGCCGAATCCGGGATCGGCAATTATCATCCCCTTGTTTACCCCGGCCCGCAAAAACATCTCTATCGAACCGGACAGCTCGCTAACCACCTCGCCGGCTACGTCCCCGTAGCTCGGCGCGTCCTGCATGGTGTCCGGCGTGCCGCGGCTGTGCATCAATACTACGACGCATTGCGGGTTCCGCGCCGCCGCCTCCGGCATTTTAGGGTCTATCCGGCCCGCCGCGACGTCGTTTATCCAACCCGCCCCGGCGCCTATCGCCGCCTCGGCTACCGAACTCCACACGGTGTCAACGCTGATCGGCACGCCCAGACCGCGCTTCGCCAGCTCCGATATGACCGGAACAACCCGCGCCGCCTCCTCCTCCGGCGGCAAAAACTTGGCGCCCGGACGCGACGAACACCCCCCGATGTCAATAACATCCGCCCCCTCGCCGACAAGCCGCAAAGCGTGCTCAACCGCGGCATCCGTGGTAACGTACCGCCCCCCGTCGTAAAACGAGTCGTCGGTGACATTAACGATACCCATCACTATATATGGCTTGTCAAAAATCATCCGCTTATTCCGCCGCCCCGTCCCCCACGACCACCTCGATCTTCTGCGGCAGCACCCTGTTCTTCTTCGCGCTCGCGAGCGTCGCGCCGCCCACCACCTTGATTATCTCCTCCCGATCCAGCAGCTCGTGCTCCAAGAGCGCGTTGGCCAGCCTCTCCAACTCGTCCCTGTGCTCCGTCAGTATGCTCTTGGCGCGCGCCGACTGCTCGTCTATTATCCTTCTCACATGCCGGTCTATGGATTCCGCCGTAGACTCCGAGTAATCTCTGTGCCGGTTCATCTCCCGGCCCAAAAATATGGAGTCGTCCTTGTCCCCGTAAGAGACCGGCCCAAGCTCCTCCGTCATCCCGTAGTCGCAGACCATCTTCCTCACCAGCGACGTCGCCCGCTTGATGTCGTTCGACGCGCCGGTGGTCTGATGCTCGAATATCAGCTCCTCCGCCGTCCTGCCGCCCATGAATATGCAGATCTGATCGAGTATAAACTGCTTAGTCTGCATATACTTGTCCTCGTCCGGCAGCGAGAAGGTGACGCCCAGCGCCCTGCCCCGCGGGATGATCGTAACCTTGTGCAGCGGATCCGCCTCCGCGCAGTGCATGTTGCATACCGCGTGACCCGCCTCGTGATAGGCGGTGATCTTCTTCTGCTTCTCCGACAGGGCGATGCTCTTGCGCTCCGCGCCCATCAGCACCTTGTCCTTAGCCTCCTCGAAATCTATCATTGAAACGCTCTCCTGGTCGAACCGCGCCGCCATGAGCGCCGCCTCGTTCACCAAGTTCGCCAAGTCCGCCCCCACAAACCCCGGCGTGCCCTTCGCTATAACGTTCAGGTCGACGTCCGCCGCCAGCGGGATCTCCTTAGTGTGCACCTTCAATATCCCCTCGCGCCCCCTCACGTCAGGCACGTCCACCACCACCTGGCGGTCGAAACGCCCGGGACGCAAAAGCGCCGGATCAAGCACGTCCGGCCTGTTCGTGGCCGCTATGAGGATAACCCCGGAATTCGGCTCGAACCCGTCCATCTCCACGAGCATCTGGTTGAGCGTCTGCTCCCGCTCGTCGTGCCCGCCCCCCAAACCCGCGCCGCGCTGCCTCCCCACGGCGTCTATCTCGTCTATAAACACAATGCACGGCGAGTTCTTCTTAGCGTTCTCAAACAGGTCGCGCACCCGCGAGGCGCCCACGCCCACGAACATCTCCACGAAATCCGACCCGCTCATAGACAAAAACGGCACCCCCGCCTCCCCGGCCACGCAACGCGCCAAGAGCGTCTTCCCCGTCCCCGGCGGCCCCAAAAGCAAAACCCCCTTGGGTATCTTCCCGCCCAGCTTCTTGAACTTTTTCGGATCTTTCAGAAAATCTATGACCTCGGCCAGCTCCGCCTTGGCCTCCTCAACCCCCGCCGCGTCGTTGAACGTCACCTGCGGCCTGTCGATGTTGTGCAGCTTGGCGCGGCTCTTGCCGAAAGAGAACATCCCCCTCTGCGCCGACTGCATGTTGCGTATGAAGAGAAAGTAGAAGAAGACCGACACCGCGACGATAATCGCTATCTGGACAAGCACGTTGCCCCAAATCTTCTCCTGCTCGAATGTGTACGGAAACCCCGCCGCGTCCCAAGAGCGCAGCATATCGGTGTCCAAAAAAGGCAAATTCACCGCGAAGTGCGAGCTGGCCGCCGCCCCGCCGTTACGCGCGCCGCCGGCCGCCGCGATAAGCGACACCGGGTTGCCCACCCGCCCGCGCAACACCGCGCGCCCGTCGCCCCGCTGCAACACCACAGCCTCGACAACCCCCGCGCCGCCCCCGCCCACAGTGCCCAAAAGCTCCAAAAACTGCGAGTATGTAAGCCGCACCTCGCGCTGCGACCCGAACGCCTCCATGGAACGCAACCCAAAGAAGACCGCCGCAATTATAAGCAGCCACACCAAAACAGAGCGCCGCCCGCCGCCGCCCCCGCCCGCAGGAGGCGGCCGCCGCCCGTCGCCGCCGTCAGGACGCTTAAACGGGGGCCTCTGAGAACCCCCGCCGCCATTGTCGTTATCGTCGAATCCCAATTCCGTTAAACCTCCGTAAAAAAACAGGTGAATTTCTATAATATATATTATGCGCAGGGATAGGTGGGGATGTGTTTTTACTTGAAATTAAAGTCAAAATCTTTAAACCTTTAAAATCTTTTAAATCATTTTAAGACGAAGCCTTCGGCTTCATAGATAAATGCGGGGCTATGCCCCGCATTTTCAGTCAAAATCAAAGTCAAAAGATAAAAGCGACGATTTTGACTTTGGCTTTTGAATTTGACTGAAGTTCGGGGGTTTAGCCCCCGAACTATCTATGGAAGGCGAAGCCTTCCGTCTAAAAAAGATTTAAAGACTTTGATTTTATGGGTTCAACCCCCGAAATAAATTATATTAATAACCAGGGACGTATTGATCCCCGGAAATCTCTCTCGTCGTACGGATGTACTCACGTCGTACCGCAGTATCTCTCGTTGTGCTCTCGTCGTACCGCGTTACTTTTAGATTTGTCGGTTAATATACTTTATCAACCGTTAACTACTAACCATTAATCAATTATCGATTTAAGGAGGATTATCAATTATGGTCAAGAAATCCGCCCCCAAGGCCCCCAAAGCCAAGGCCGACCCCGCCCCCAAGCCCGAGCTGCTCCCGCCCACGAACGACGTGGTCTTCAAGCGCGTTTTCGGCGACGAGCGTAACAAGGGCGTCACCGCGAAGCTGCTCAGCGCGATTTTAGGCACCGAGATAGGCGAGTCCGACCTCACCTTCGGCGACCCGCACCTAAATCGCGAGTTCATCGACGACAAGATGGGCATCTTAGATATGTTCGTCCGGCTCAAAAACGGTGAGACCGTGGCCGTAGAAATGCTGACGGGCAATTTTTCCCACATCCATAAGCGTGTGGAATATTATATTTCTAAGGTGGTAGCCGCTCAACTGGCTAAAAGTAACGATTACCCGAAGTTGAAGCCCGTGGTGTTTATCCTAATAGCCACCGACCCGGTGCTTAAAAACACGGCTAAATACCACAGCGAGTTCGCGATGATGGAGAAGAGCGAGCACTACGTGCTGCACGATTTGCGCACGCTCCACATCATAGAACTCTCAAAACTGCCTCCGCAAAGCAGCGGTCGCCTTGTATCGTGGCTTAGGTTCATATCGGCTCAAAGAAAGGAGGAGCTTATGGAACTGGTGAAAGAAAACCCCGAGTTGAAGTACGCCTGCAACGCCCTTGAGGAGGTAAACTCAACCGCGGAAGTCCGTGCCCTATACGAAGTAGACCTAAAACGCTGGCGCGACGAGCGTGATAGAACCGACTACGCGGTGAACGAGGCCGTGAAAAAAACCGAGAAGAAAGCCGAGAAAGCCCTGACCGCCGAGCGCAAAAAAGCCGAGGTTGCCCAGAAAAAAGCCGAGGCCGCCCAGAAAAAAGTAGAGAAGACTCTCGCGTTGGTCGAACAAGGCTACCCAGCCGACCAAATCAGAACTATGCTCTCCCAAAAGCATTAATGTCCGTAAGATAGACGCGCCCCCGATAAGCGGGGCGCGTTTTATGCGCCCAACAATCCCAAAATCCTAGACCTGAAAAAAAATAAAAAAAAATTTGACATCCGATATCCCATGAATTATTTTTGTATAGATTATGGGATTGGGCGTCCGGTCAGTTGGCTTCGCCGAGATAAACAAGTTCGATTTCGCTCAGTGACCTTTCGAGTGGGCGCTGAGCGAAGTCGAAGCGACCCGGCGTTGAATCCGGGAACCATACCCCAGCCGAGGGTATTTTTTAAAAAAAATGTAACATAACAGGCGGCGGAATAGTATATATTTAGTATACCGGCCTCCGGGAGAAGCCAAACCGGGGATTTTACGGTATCAGTACACATATAATATAGTAATGATATGGCATTTGCAGTACCCGTATTCCTAAACGCGCGAACCATTATATTAGGTGGGGATACCTAA
>Ga0268262_10000736_pt1 | contig 42486 bp, 34 predicted proteins | sample TergutNc150P3_FD_190354 | JGI IMG/M metagenome (GOLD analysis project Ga0268262, IMG submission 190354) | Nasutitermes corniger P3 segment gut microbial community from laboratory colony in Florida, USA - Nc150 P3 (SPAdes) (version 2) | ecosystem: Host-associated > Arthropoda: Insects >...
TATGGCGGCAAATTATCTTGGTTTGGTGGAAAATGGTAAAAAATTCCCCTCATCTGAAATGATAGAACGTATAGCTTCCGCTCTGGGGAAAGATACCACAGACCTTTTTATGCTTACCCCCATTGAACAGGACTGGAAAGAGGCTATTCTTTCCAAGATAAGTATGTTGATAGATATTGAACTCAAAACCCTGCGCCAGAAACAGAAGTAACAGCCAACAAACAAGCGAGCCTTGACAATTTGTAATATATATATTACAAATAAATTATGCCGAAAATACGAAAGACCGACGTCTTCAGAAAATGGATGAAAAAGCTGAACGATGTTATAGCTAAGGCACATATAAACCGGCGGATAGACAGGCTTGAGCATGGAAACCCCGGTAATGTTGAACCTATTGGAGAAGGTTGTTCGGAAATGCGTATCGACTACGGTCCTGGTTATCGGGTTTATTACAAGGATACCGGACGAGAAATCATTATCATTCTTTGCGGAGGAGATAAATCCACCCAGCAAAGCGATATAATTAAAGCAAAGCGGATTGCCCGTGAAAAAGAGGAGGAAGACAATGAAAACGAGTAAATGGGACATGGCAGAATTCATAGATACAAAAGAAGATGTAATCGCTCATCTTACGGTTGCCCTTGAGGAAAATGATATAGATTTTCTCTTAAGCGTTATCAATGCCCTTGCCCGCTCAAAAGGCATGGCGCAAGTTGCCGCTGATCTTGGAGTTTCACGTGAAGGTTTATATAAAACGCTTTCCCCCGGCAGTAATCCGGCTTTTGGTACTGTTGTAAAGGCTCTTGATAATCTTGGTTTTAAACTAAACGTTGAATTAAAACGCGCCTCCTAATATCAAATAACAAAGCACAAAGAAACAACCGCCGTTGTTTAATTGTTAATCGCTTTTTCTCCAATCCTAATAATTGCTCATTTTTCCCACGCCAATCGCGGATAGCCGTCTCTTGCGACACGGCTAAAATCCCAGTTGGTACTGGAAAAGCTCAATGTATCTCTCCAAAAAGTAAGATCAAAAAACACGCTGGAATCTGCGTCCTGACCGTCCCTGATGGTCACGTTGGGAGTGACTTGTGTAAAGTCAGTTGAGTTACCTGCGCCTAATCCAATGAACATTGTTTTTAACGCGTAATTATTACTAGCACCTGATGTATAACTACCCAAAATGCGCCCAGCCTCCTTCGTGTTGCCTCTGGCTATGACACTTCTGCCCAAAGCCGCGGTTTTTTGAATAAGCATGCCACTGCTATACCCGGCAATACCGCCTGAGCATGCTCCTCCGTCAGGACCTGGACGTGATTCTTCAGTAACCGTACTTACTGGAGGGCTTTGAACTCCTGTGTAGGTGTACTGGGAGCTTACCATACCGGCGCTGAAGCAGTTTTTTATGCTTACTGAGCTTGGCTCGGGTTTTTCATCAATACGGCCTACAAGACCACCGGCAGCGGCAGGACCCCATTTTCCGCCATCATATAACACAACATTTCCCAGAGCATAACTGTTCTGTATTATCCCACTACATCTGCCCACCAGACCGCCGACAGACGGTCGTCCTGACCGTTCTGGGGTAGGTGGCTCACCAGGATTCCTATCATAAGGTAATTCCACGCTATTGGTTACTACGCTTACGGTTCCTGTCGCGAAACATCCATTGATTTCACCTTTTCTAGTCAACATACCTGCAAACCCGCCGACACTACAACCTGATGTACTAGTACTTTCCACAACAATATCCATCCGGCTGAAACTGCCGGAAATTTCTCCCTCTATGTAGCTGATAAAACCTCCGACTCTGAGTATTCCGACAACATTAACAGTCAGAGTTCCTGAAAGAGTGCCGCAGTTTATTATGTCAAGTTTATCTTTGCCTGCAATACTTCCCGCAAAACCGCCTATGTCGGGACGACGCAGTTTATTCGGATCTGTTACATTATCCACTTCTACCGTTATGTTCCCACCATTAAAGAAACAGTTTTCCATCGTAAAAACGCTTCTGCTTTTTGAAACTCCAAGAAAACCGCCGACTGTTGGGCTGCCGTTACCTTTTAAGTTGATGTTCCCTTGTACCCTGCAATTACTGATTCCTCCTGAATTTGTTTCATTATTCCCTACCAACCCGCCAACTGTTACATTGGCGTTGGTGGTTGCTGTTATATCGCCTAAAAATGAACAACTTTCCATGGTTACCATTGAGGACATTCCTACTATGCCCGCGCAAATGCTCATTTCGGAATTTCCGGAAAATGAAACTGTCCCGGAAGAAAACGTAATATCTGTCAAGGTGTTATGTTGGCTGATACCCACAGCGCCGCCAATTACTCCCAAAAAAGTATTTGTAGCATTGATGTCAACCTTTGCGTCAATGGTTGCTTTTCCTATGCTGCCCCCGTCGGCTATTCCGGCTATCGCGCTCGCTAAGCCCATTAATATTTGTTGGCCATCTGGAATACCTGAAATATATTTAGTCGAAAGCGCGGCGCGGCAGTTTTCGATAATGCTGCCTTCAACATAGCCCGCAATGCCGCCAAGTAAAACACCGCCGTCCGGAAGGATGCCCAAACCTTCAACTTCGATAGTAGTACCACTAAAGGATTCGGTTTTAACTGTAATGGTCCCGCCCGAAGTGATTATATTGCATGCCTTAGAATTTTTAATATGTCCCGCTAATCCTCCGACCCTTAAAGCTTTAAAATTAATAGGAATAGAAATTTCAGAAGGCGGATCACCCTCATTAATATTAGCTTGATACATTTCAAACGTAGTAGAAAGGCTGGGGGCGATGTTAATTACGCCTGTATAATTGTACACCAATGTTAAATCGCGGATTGTCGCATCCTCCGCATAACCGAAAAGCCCCAAGTCGCCATCGCCATTAAAACCGCCGTTTAATGTTATGGTACGCCCGTTGCCGTAGAACTTGCCTTTGAATGGGCTACTGTCGTTGCCAATTGGAGTCCATGCGGTAGGAATAATAATGTCAGCTGCAAGCACATACTGCTTGTTCGCGTCGTTTAAGGTAAGTTGCGCAAGCTTAGTCAGGTCGTCCACCTCTATCGCAGAGTTAGTATTACTCACGCTCATACCGGGGAAGTTCCATATCTTAAATGTAGTCCTGCTCTCCATTATTCCCTGAGCGTAAAGATCTATAAAAACCGTGTATTCCTCTATGCCGCTGACACTCCTGCCTTCACGCACGCCGGAATCGTTTAGGGCGTTGACACCGGTGATAACAGCGTTATTGGCAAGAACGGAGTTGGTATCCGTTATGGCTGACGTTAAAAGGGGAATGTTCGATCCTTTGTTCAATCGGTAGTATGTTACAACGGTATCCGCGCCTGATTGCGTCCATGAAACATTGATACTGCCGCTGTTATCGGCGTATGCGGCTGTATATGAATTCAAACTGATATTGGTGACAGCCGACGTTTTCCATGAAAATGTATATCCCGCCTCATCCATTGACTCGCCTTCCGCATTCCTGATGCCTTTAACTGTTACGGTCATTAAACTGTCTGCGGGCGTTAGAGTTGTGGTATTCATGGTAATGGTAAAAAAACCGCCGACAGCCGCATATTCAGGTTTTAAAAACCAGCCGTTATCTTTATTATTGGCAGGAGCAGTGTCGCCGGTTTTCGACGTGATCCAGATGCCGTCAGAATTTTCATCGTCCGCAAACTTGACCGTTTCTTCTTTCAACGCGCCGTTAAAATAAAGTACTATGTCGGTTGCCCTTGAATAAGGCTGACCGTTGGGACTGTTACGCGGTTCGGTTCTGGTAATGCGCGGCTGCGTATCGCACCAGGGAACAAGGGTTACAGGCTCAGTAGTATATATGGTAAACTTAAAAGTCCCGCCTGACGCGATGACCGCAGGGAGCGTTACATCATCGGGACCAAGCGTTTGAATTTTATTCGCGTCGGTAATAAGATCAGGATTTTCCACCCAACTTCCAGAGTCGGTGAGACCGGCCAGTTTAGATGTGGAAAATACCATCCATGCCTTAAGCGTGTACGCCATGTCGGGGGTGAACTCTACGCTGAACTCATAGCCTTTGCGTATGTCCATAGCCGGGGTAAGAGCGCCCTGTACGGGATTGCTTGTTCCCCATGCGGACGGATAGTCAAGCCTTACCGTCAATTTTTCCGCGTTTGCCCAATCTACCTCTTTGCTGATTACCTGAAAAAGGTCAACTTTAGGGCCGGTAAACAAATCGCAGGAAAAACAACAAATAATAAATAATAAATAAAAGAGAAATGTCATTGTTTGCGCGTTCCGCGTCCCGGCAAACCGCCGCGCTTGGCTAATCTTGCTGTTTGCTATTTTTTCTTTGTTATTTTTTATTTGATTATTCATACAATACCCCTTTTAAGCATTTGCCGTCTTATGGAAGATTTCTACCTTATAGAAGCAATATACCTTATAATTTCGAATTTTTCCAGTCTATTTTTGATGAATTCTGATAAAAAAAGACAAATTTATACTATAATTTATATTAAATTGGAGATTTAACGTGATTAAAAAACGCATATTTGAAATAATTGAACCCGCCGAGGAAGGGGATTTTGCCAGTAAAATATTCGACGTATCCATCATTATTCTGATCTGCTTAAATATTTTTGCCGTAATAGCGGCATCTATAAATTCCGTAAATGAACGTTATCAAACATTTTTTTATCATTTTGAAATATTTTCCATAATTATTTTTACCATTGAATATTTATTAAGATTATGGACGTCAAAATTCCTTTACCCTGATTCAAAGTTTTTCTATTTAAAATTTATTTTTTCTTTCGCCGCGTTAATTGATTTAGCGGCAATACTCCCCTTCTATCTTCCTTTTATAGTTGGGATTGATCTCAGGTTTTTAAGAATATTAAGAATACTGCGAATGTTCAGGATTTTTAAATTAGGCAGATACAGCGAAGCGATGAGTATTATCGGAAAAGTTTTAAAGAAAGAAAAAGAAAAATTAATCTCTACAATCGTATTAACGATTATTATGATTTTTATTTCAGCTACTATTATGTACTATGCCGAAAACCAGGCTCAGCCTGACGTATTTCCCGATATAATAGAAACAACATGGTGGGCAATTTCTACTATTACTACGGTCTGGTACGGAGATTTTTACCTGGTAACAATTATAGGAAAAATATGCGGCGCCATTATTTCTCTGCTGGGAATAATGATAATAGCCCTGCCCAGCGGTATAATTTGTTCCGGCTTTATGGAAGAAATTTACAGAAAAAATAAAAAATGTCCTCATTGCGGAAAAGATATTGAATAAGCGTAAAAAAGCGTTTTCCCGCACTAGTATTTTTCTCAATTTTTCGCAATAATATCTTTATGAAGTACGATGTAATTTTAGCGGGGGTCGGGGGACAGGGCGTTCTTTCCGTCGCCTCCATTATTGCCCGGGCCGCGGTCAGCGAAGGGTTGGAAGTGCGTCAGAGCGAAGTACACGGTATGGCGCAAAGGGGGGGGGCGGTTCTTGCCTCATTACGCATTGGCAAAAAGAAAATAGCAGGCGATCTTGTGCCGAAAGGAGGCGCGGATTTAATAATTTCCATGGAGCCGCTTGAAAGCCTGCGTTATCTGTCATATCTCAAACCGGACGGCACGCTTATTACCGCGGCGGAACCGTTTAACAACATTGAGAATTATCCCGATATCAACGGGATTCACTCCACGGTAAAAAAATTGCCAAAATGGCGGATTATTCAAACAGCGGCTCTTGCAAAAGAAGCGGGACTTGCAAAGACCGTAAATACAGTCATGGTAGGCGCGGCTTCATGCTTCCTGCCGTTAAAAGCCGCGAGTCTTGAAAAAACAATTACCGAAGTATTTTCAAAAAAAGACGAGAAAACCGCAGAGGCAAACACAAAAGCCTTTAAACTTGGACAGACCGCCTGTCAAGAAGCCGGAGTTATCTGATATGAGTGATTTTCAATACTGGCAACCGGAAATAGAAAAAATGCCGCGCTCTTCACTTGAAGAGTTACAATTGACAAAATTAAAGACGGAGATTGGTTACGCTCTGAGGACTTCTTTTTACAAGGAGCGTCTTTCAAAGATCGGGATAAAAAGCCCCGATGACATTAAGTCTCTTGATGATCTTAACAAAATTCCTTTTACTACAAAAAACGATTTAAGGGACGGTTTTCCTTACGGATTTTTATCGATTCCAAAAGAAGAGGTTGTGCGTCTTCACGCTTCAAGCGGCACTACGGGCATCCCCACGACGATTTATTTTACCCGCGATGACATTAAACAATGGTCGATTTATATGGCAAGATGTATTTACGGTACGGGCTGCACTAAAAGCGACGTGTTCCAAAACATGATAACCTACGGGCTTTTCACCGGCGGACTTGGCCTGCACCAGGGCGGTGAAGAGGTAGGGATGCTTGTAATACCGGCGGGTGCGGGAAATACAGCGCGGCAGTTCAGGATGATGCAGGATTACGGGACAACTGTTGTACACGCAACGCCGAGTTTTCTTTTGCACCTTGAAACAAAGATGAGGGAAGCCGGCGTTTCGCGGGAAAGCCTCTTTTTAAAACGCGCGTTTGCGGGAGCCGAGCCTTACTCAGAAGACACACGGCGGCGCATTGAGGCATTGTTAAAAATCGATGTTTATAATTCTTACGGACTTTCAGAAATGAACGGACCGGGCGTCGCTTTTGAATGTCAGTGCAAGGACGGACTTCATATCTGGGAAGACGGATACATCACTGAAATTGTAAATCCCGATACTCTTGAACCCGTCAAAGAGGGAGAGATTGGAGAGCTTGTCCTTACAATCCTCTGCCGCGAAGCCACGCCTATTCTGCGTTACCGCACAAGGGACCTTACTTCTTTTTATACTGAGCCGTGCAAGTGCGGAAGAACCCACCGCAGACTCCATCGCATAACGGGGCGCAGCGACGATATGCTTATCATAAACGGAGTAAACGTCTTCCCCAGCCAGATTGAAGAAGTGATTATGGGCATGAAGGAAGTCGGTAACAATTACCTTATCGTCGTGGAAAAAGACGGCGCTTTGGACAGGCTGACCGTAAAAACCGAAGTGAGCGCCGACACTTTCATGGACGACACCCGCCCCTTAAACGCGCTTAAAGATAAAATCAGAGATACCCTTCAAGCTTCAATCTCGATCAGTCCCAAGGTGGAACTGCACGAAAGCGGCAGTCTGCCAATTTCTGAGGGTAAGGCTGTTAGGGTGAAGGATACAAGACCTAAGGATGTGTAAATTTTTACGTTAAAATTTTCACACACGCTAAATAAAAGCACGGCGGCAAGCCGTGTAGATCAATAATGCTGTACAGCGTAGCACAAATAAATGCAGTAGTTTATAATAAAAGCAAGGGAGCCTTTAGGCGACCGACAGTGCGCAGAGCACAAAGATACGAAGATCACAAAGGAGAGGGAAGAAAGGTAAAAAGCGTGAAAAATGTTTTTTTAATTTTAGTAACGCTTTTTGTTTTAACTTTATCTTTCTGCAATAAAGAAAAAAAGTTGCCCGATAATCCAATAATCTATGAGCCAAATGAATTTGTTATAGAGGGAACCGTCCTGATTAAATATATCGGCAGTTCAACAGATGTAATTATTCCCGATGGAGTTACTTCCATTGGCAAAGAGGCGTTTAGAGAAAAGCAACTTAAAAGTGTAATTATTCCTGATGGCATTACTTATATTGCGGATAACGCATTTCGGAGCAATCAACTTATCAGCATAACAATTCCCGAAAGCGTTACTTATATTGGAGAAGAAGCGTTTGCATGGAATAATCTTATAAGCTTAACAATTCCAAACGGTGTTACTGCTATCGGCAAAGGAGCGTTTAAAGGAAACAAACTCACCGATTTTACAATTCCCAATAATGTTACTTCCATAGGAGAAGAGGCATTTATGGATAATAAACTCACCGGTATAACTATACCAAACGGCGTTAATTTTATTGGAAAAGACGCGTTTTTAAAAAATAATATTTACGGAATAACTATAGGTCAAAATGTTTCGACCGCATTAAGCAGAGCTTTTCTTGAAGAACATGAACACGATGATCAAGAAGACGAAGAACAGGAAGACGGAGATTACTGCGGGTTCACAGACGATTATAAAGAACCGCCCGTTTCTTTTTCTTTTGGATTTGATTTTTATTACATTAATAATGATAGTCAGGCGGGAACTTATATCTATAATAATGAAAAATGGAGTTTTTTCCCTGCCAACTGGGTATATGATGATAAAACAGGTATATGGGCTGAACCTTTGCCTGACGGCAAATCTATAAAAATTATTATATATAGGGGAGAAAGTACGGAAATACAAATCCCCTCGCTAATAAAAAATTTACCTGTTGTTTCAATTGGAGACGGTGTATTTCGCTCAAAAAAAATTATTGGCGTAACAATTCCCCAAGGCGTTACTTACATTGGAGATAGCGTATTTGAGGATAATAAACTTACCGTCATAACTATTCCCGATAGCGTTACTTTCATTGGAGACAGCGCGTTTGAGGATAATAAACTAACCGATGTAACTATCCCTAAAGGCGTTACTTCCATTAACATAGGTACGTTTAGAAATAATCAGCTAACAAGCGTAATTATTCCCAATAGCGTTACTTCTATCGGCGATTTTTCTTTTAAGAATAATAAAATTACAGGTATAACTATTCCAAATAGCGTTACTTCAATAGGGTATGAGGCGTTTAGAAATAATCAGCTTACAAGCATAACTATTCCCGATAGCGTTACTTCTATCGGAAAATATGCGTTTTGTGATAATAAACTAACAAGCGTAACAATTCCTAATAACATAACTTCTATTGTGGAAGGTGTATTTAGACAAAATAAAATTTCCAGCGTAACTATTTCTAATGGTGTTACTTCTATTGGGAACAGCTCATTTTCCCGTAATTATCTTACTGACATAACTATTCCTAATAGCGTTATTTCTATCGAATACTACGCGTTTGAGAATAATAAAATTACAAGTATAACCATTAGTTCAGATGTTAATTTACATTTAAAAGCATTTGAATATAATTTTTCTCAATTCTATAATGATAACGGCAAACAAGCCGGAACTTATATTTACAAAAACGGCTCATGGAGCTGGAGCAAATAAATTTAACTCAAATCACTAATATCAATATTATATCTTTTCATACTCTTTAACTTCTTTGCTATATCCTCTTTCCATTTTTCTTCCCTGTCCATTTTAAAATAAGTATATCCCTCCAAAACAGAAGGCAGCATTACGCCCTGTTCGGCGATAACAATCATATTTTTATTTCCAAGTTTTCCATGAAAATAGCCTGCTTCAAATATTAGATTTTGTCTTGCCCTTTTTTCATATTCGGAATCGTTGTTATTATTGCCTATGTCATCGTTTGTAAATATTATTATCGCAGCTTTTATGTCTGAGTACTCTTCAAGTTTTTCCAAAAGCGTCCGTCCCCTGTTTAATTGTTCGTTCAGGATTATCGGCTCAATTCCCAATTTTGATATAAAGTTCGCCACTTTGTCTTTAACGCCGTCGTTACGCCCGTGAACAATTAATATATTTTTTTTATGCGACTCTTTATGTGGCGCATTATTTGAATCTTTCTGTTCTCTTTCTTCAATATCTACATCGTGAAGAATTTCCGACTCGAAGTTTTTTAAATAAAAAATAGCGGTTCTTAAACCTTTTTTAAAGTTATATTTTTCATTTAATATGTGTTCTTTCCAGCCGTCTCTAAAAATGTCATAGGTAATATAAGTAATATAAAATGTGATGTTCTTAAAAGTAAGCGCTTCGTGTGATTCCTCGCCGAATACTTTTTGCAAAAATCGAATAGAGTCGTTTCTCCATGACTTGAACGCGGGGTCGGTTATTTTTGAATTTTGCAGTCTTTCCGCCCTTTCAATAAGATCCTGTATTTTTGCCATTCTTATACTCTTTACCTGCATTATATTTTGCATTATTTTTTAATTTTTGTCTGTCTACTTTATTGACAACTCCCCTAAACATACGTATAGTCACAATATGGGTCAGAACCCGCACGAAAAAACATCTGTTCTCCCAGACGCGGTAAAATACGGCGAGTCCCCCGTGATAAAAGGGCGCAGAAGAAACGCGCTCCTTTCCATAATAGCCTGCGTTTTATTATGGGGCTTTTCTTTTATTTCCATTAAGGAATCTCTGCCGGTTTTCCCCCCTATGACGCTGGGAGCCGTGCGTTTTGTAATCGCCATTGTGGTACTTTTTTTAATGTATCGCTTTTCTGCGGAATGGCAGGGTTCAAACAAGCAGCTTAAATCTGATTTGTTTCTATTAATAGGCTCGGGTTTCGCAGGGGTTACTTTTTACTTTTTCTTTGAAAATAACGGCGTAATGCGGGTTACGGCGTCGGAAGCTTCCATTATTACGGCGGCAATTCCTGTGCTTACAATGATCGCCGATTGGCTCGCGGAAAAATTATCGTTAAAAACAAAAAGCGCTGACGGTAATCCGAACGCGCCGCGTCTTGGCTGGCAGGCATGGCTGGGTGCGTTTATTTCCATTGCCGGAGTCGCGTTTGTCGCCGGAGTTTCGTTTACCATTTCGGGGAGCATATCCGGCTATGTTTACATGGGAGGAGCCGCATTGTGCTGGGTCGGCTACAGCCTGCTTACGCGCCCCCTCTTTGAGCGGAAACGCTCCCGTCTCTATATCGTATTCTGGCAAAATTTCTTCGGGTTTATCGGGTTGCTTCCCTTCGCCATGCTGGAATACAAAAGCTGGGGCAATCCTACGCTGCCTGTAATGCTTCATGTGATCTTTCTGGCTCTTGGCTGTTCCGCTCTTGGGTACTGGCTCTACGCCCACGCGATGGAAGCGCTGGGAGTGTCGGTAACGTCGGTGTTCATTAATTTAATTCCGGTAGTAACGGTGATTTCGGGATTTCTCGTTCTGAATGAAAGACTTACCCTTCTGCAAGGGGCGGGGGCGGCGCTGGTTCTGGCCGGGGTATATTTAACAATACTGCCGAAGCGCGCAAAAAGCCTTTAAGGAAAAACCTGTATGCAAAGACTTTTTATATCGGTAAATTGTAATGAAAAAGTAAAAAAACAGATTCTCTCCGTGCAGGAAAAAATTAAATCGCTGTCTGTAAAAGGAAATTTTTCGCTGCCTGAAAATATTCACCTAACGCTTGTTTTTATCGGCGAGACTCCCGATGATACAATACCGCTATTAACTTCCGCGGTTGAAAAAGCTCTTTATCCGCCTGCCGCCCCCTTTACGCTTACTTTCACTACAACAGGTTTTTTTAAACACAGTAATAAAGAACTATGGTGGATAGGAACGGATCATAACGATATTCATCTTGATACTCTAAAAAAAATCAGAGGGCGGATTACAGATGAATTACTTTCAAAGGGCGTACATTTTGATAACAGGCCTTTTAACCCGCACATTACCCTTGGCAGGGAGATAAAGCATGAACTGCCTATTATTATTCCCAAACAGGAAATTATATATCCGGTAAACCGAATCAGTTTAATGAGATCGGAACGTGTTAGCGGAAAATTAACTTATACGGAAATATTTGGTGTGGATTTAGGAAAGTAAGTATGATAGGGTTATATATTAGAATTATTTTTTATAATTCAGCTATCAGCCTCCGCTTCAGATAAATTCCAGCCGCCATTTATGAGAAAACCTATACCGATTTTTTCTTTAACAACCTTTTAATTCTTTGCTCCAGAATTTTCCAATATATTAATTATGTCGGTAAAACTCTTTCCTTTAGCGTGCGCCAACGGAGTGACTCCGTCCTTATCCGGTAAATTAACGTCCGCGCCGGAATCAACCAACATACGCACAACCTCAGTATGCCGTCTTCCTCCGTCGCCCAATATGATTGCCTCAAGTAAGGCAGTCCACCCAAGTTTATTAATATGATTGACGCGTATATCTGTTTTTAAAAGTTCTCTTATTATTTCAACATGTCCGCGGTCGGCGGCGCGGATTAGCCCGGTTCCATTGTAACTGTCAGTACAATGGACATCCGCTCCGGCTTTGAGAGTTTTCTTCAACAGTTCCGTATATCCTTCGGAGGTTGAAATTAAATAGGCGCTTTGCAGGGTATTGTCTTTCATATTGACATCCGCGCCGGCAGTTATTAATAAATCGACAATATCAAGATTGTTCTTATATGCGGCGGTCACAAGGGCGCATCTGCCTTCCCTGTCCTGCGCGTGGATATAAACATCCCTATTTAGCAATGATTTTACGGCTTCAATATCGCCTTTTTCAGAGGCGGCTATTAGCTGCAGACCTTCTTTTCTTGATTGCTCTGAATAATTATTCATGAATAGCATTATTAATAATCATGAAAGAATTATTCATTCAATCCTTCACTTTGAATACACCACTTGTACGCTCACGCCGTCAAGCATGCCGATTTTTCCCGAAAGCGCGGTGATTTTATCATTCGGCGCGTCAATTGCGACGCTGATGATGTTTATATTTTTCTTGTGATAGGGAATGCCCATTCGTCCTAATAGATACTGCGCGTATTCATGCAATATCCCGTTAAGGCTTTCAACACTCTCAGTGTTTTCAACAATTATCGCTATCATTGCAACTCTGCTTTCCATGTTTTATACCTCCATTTATAAAATCCGGATTATTTATAATTAATAATTATATCTCTTTTTCCCCTTGACAACAATCCTAAACACCTGTATAGTCTTTGTATGGGTCAGGACCTGCACGAAAAAATATCTGTTCTCTCAGGCGCGGCAAAGTACGACGCGTCCTGCGCCACTTCGGGAAGCGACGGCTTTAAGGGTAAAGGCGGTAAAAAGTTCGGCACCAGCCTGCCAATGGGAGTATGCCATAGTTGGACTCAGGACGGCAGGTGCGTAAGTCTGCTGAAGGTTTTGTATTCCAATGTTTGTAAATACGACTGCGCGTACTGCGTTAACCGCGCTTCCGCCGATATTAAAAGGGCAAGTTTTACAGTCAGGGAATTAGCCGAATTAACCTGTGAATTTTATAAACGAAATTATATCGAAGGACTTTTTTTGTCGTCGGGAATTTTTGCGGACCCTGACATCGTAATGGAAAAATTGACCGAGACCGCAAAAACGCTCAGGACGGAAATGGGCTTTGGCGGTTATATCCATTTAAAATTAATTCCCGGCACAGGCGATAAAATGATCCGCGAGGCGGGAAAATGGGCTGACAGGTTAAGCGTCAATATTGAACTTCCCTCTGAAAAAAGCCTTCAATGTCTTGCGCCTGAAAAATCCAAAAAAGCGATAATCGGCGCTATGAATGATTTTTCGTGTTTAAGCCGCGAGATGGAAGAGACAAAAAGCAAAATTAAATTTCTTCCGCAGGGAAAAACAGAAGCTATTCAATTCGCGCCGGCGGGTCAAAGCACCCAGCTTATCGTAGGAGCTACAAATGAGGACGACAGGCAGATCATCAATTTGACAAGCTCGCTTTACAATAAATTTTCATTAAAGCGGATTTACTACTCGGCTTTTATTCATCCGGGAAGTTACGCGCATAAAGAAAATATTTTAGACCCGCGCCTGCCTGAAACTTCCGGTCCGCCGCTTGTTAGGGAACACCGTTTGTATCAGGCGGACTGGCTTTTACGTTTCTACCATTTTGAGGCGGAAGAAATATTAACGGAAAACGAGCCTTTTCTTGACGCGCATATCGACCCTAAAACGGCGTGGGCGTTAAAAAATCTGGATTTTTTCCCAATTGAAATAAACAGCGCAGATTACGAAACTTTGCTGCGTATTCCGGGCATCGGAGCTAAAACCGCGCGGCGGATAATTGAGAGCCGAAGGGCGCGCGGTTTGACAATAGAAAATCTTCACAGAATGGGAGCGGCTTTAAAACGCGCCCGTTATTTTTTATCGGCGGGCGGCGCCTATATCGACCGGCCTGACGATCCCGTCCGTATCCGCCGTTTGCTCTCTGACGCTGACGGCGCGGGGCTTCAACTGCCGCTTTTCGAGTTTTAATATGAGAATAAGCCTTGATCAACTGTTTTCCAATATAAGCGGCATATCTTGCGCCATTGGCGAAGAAAAATTACTCGATCTTACCGCGGATGAACAGATTGAACGAATTAAAAAGGCTGACATTGATTTTGTCACTTCTTATTTTTCAAAGGAATTTAATATTTCTCATCTGGAAGGAACGGCGCGAAACCTCTTTGAATTGTCAGCTAACGCTTTTTACAACATTATTCTGGCGTGGAGCAGCGAACTGCCGATAGAAAAAGAAATAATTTCCTTTGGCAGGGGAATTTTAGCCGCCGCGCAAAATTTTAGCAATTTGGATGACAAACGCCGCGCGGCGGATAGAGCCGCGAATAACCGCGCGGATGCCGACACGTTAACGGTTTTGAAGACGGCAGGTAAAGTTCAGATTGAAATTCACAGGATGCAAGGTCTTTTGCGGTTTTCCTTGAATGAGGACGGTGAGTACGCCGCAAGGTGCGAACCTGATCATTTTATCCTTCCCTGTCTTGAAGAGTTTTTTACCGCCCGTTTTGGAGATACACCCTGGGCAATTATTGATGAAAAGAGAGGTTTACGCCTGGGACACAAGCCTCAGGAACGGGCAAAAATCAATTTTTTAGAAGAATCCCCCCAAGTCTCTGCCGGGCGCGACGAATGGGAAGAACTTTGGAAGCACTACCATAAAACAATAAACAATGAAGACCGTAAAAACCCCGATTTACAGCGGCAATTAATGCCCAAACGTTACTGGAAACACCTGCCCGAAATGTAACTTTTAACGTCTTTTTATCCTTCCCTCTTTATAGTATACTTAAATGGGGTTGTCCAGGAAATTTGAATTTTACCACGAACTACACGAAAACCACGAACTTTTTGTACATATCTTGTCGTTGTTTGCGGTAGAAATTCTTCTTTATGGACACCTCCGCCATTAATAAAGAGGGGGTTTTCGCTGAAATCGTTTGTTCGGGTTATAGTATTTCTTTTTACTTTTTTCCTCTTTTACATACCTGCGCAGGCTCTTGAGTTAGGGCTTGACGACGCTGTTAATCTTGCGCTGGAAAATAATCTTGCATTGAAAAAAAACGAGATTGATCTTGCGGCAAGCGGCTATTCGGAAAAAAATCTTTGGATGGAAATTTTCCCTTCGATTAGCGCAAACGCCGGCGCCGGGTACAGAAGCAATCTTTTAGGCGATGTTATTCCTGCCGGCTCGGGTTTTAATTACAGCGTCGGTCTTGGCATCAGCCTTGGCCTGAATGCGGGTATTCCTTATACATTGAAAAATATTAAATTGGCCCATCAGGGGAATATTTTAAAATACGAGGACGCGCGTAACCAGTTATCAATCCAGATTACTAAATTATTTTTTTCTCTTGTCGCTGAAAGAAATAACCTTCTGCTCCTTGAAGAAATTTTTAATCTTGCGCAAAGGCAGTACACAAGAAGCGAGATTTCCTTCAGAAACGGTTTAGTCGGAGAGCTTTCTCTTATACAGAGCAGTCTTTCGCTTGAAAACGCGCGGTACAACCTCAGCGCGGCAAAAACCGCGCACAGGAACAATATGTCGGATTTTCTTGCCGCGCTTGGATTGTCCGACGATAATATAATATTGTTAGGTGAAGTTAAAATCGTCAAAATTGAAGCCGACGCGGAACCGCTTATAAACGAGTATCTTCCAAAGCGGCCTGACATTTTAAGGGCGAAGCAGGAAATTGAAAGGCTGTTATTAGCGCGAAAACAAATCTTGTTGCAAACCAAGGCCCCTTCTATAAATTTATCCGTAGAATGGAGCAGTTCCAAATTTGATCCGTTTTCTGACATTTTAAGCGCTACCGCCCGTCTTAGCATACCGATTGATCCCTGGATTCCAGGGACAACAAAGGATCAGGCTGTTTCAAGAGCTTTAGATTCGATAGAAAAGGCAAAACTTGACCTTGCGGCAGTTGAAAATTCCGCAAAAACCCAGATTCGCTCCCTGTGCGCCCTCTTGCGCAATTCATGGGACAGCATATTGATTGCGCGCCTCAGCCTGACCGCGGCTCAGAGAAGTTATCAGCTAACGGAACAGGGATTTAATAACGGAACGGTTGAATATTTAACATTACAGGATGCGCGTAATAATATGGCAAACGCAAGACAGCGTTTATTGCAGACTGAACTTTCATATTTTAATATGATTCTTGATCTTTCGGCCGCCCTGAATATTGACTGGAAAAGTCTTATTAAAACTTTTGGAGTGTCAAGTGAAAAAATCTAAAATTGTCACTATCGCGATTATTTCATTTATTACGCTTTTTGCAGTCCTTATAGCCATTAAATTACTTGTCCCGTTAAAATCTAAAATTTCCGCTCAGGCGCAGGGTACGGGAAGTTCCGCCGGCAATACAAAAGGTTCCGGCGGCGGAAATGCCGGTAATTCAGGAGGCGGTGCTTCACGTAACGCGACAACTGTCCGCGTCACTCCTGTTTCCACAGGCACTATCGAAAAAAGCGTTATCATAAACGGCGAAATCCTGGCGCGTAATCAGGTGACTATCTACCCTACCATCGGCGGAAAACTTGTTGATACAAGGCTTGTCATCGGGGACAGAGTTTCAAGCGGACAGATTGTCGCTATGGTAGATCCTTCAAGGCCGGGAGAAGTTTATTCGCGAAGCCCTGTTATTTCTACCGTATCGGGAACCGTTTTACAGGCTCCCTTCAGCATAGGGGACACTCTTACAACACAGTCGCCCGTTTACACAGTCGGAGACCTGTCATCGCTGTTAGTTGAAACTTTTGTGCCGGAGAGGTTTGTCTCTTCCGTCAGGCAGGGAATGCGCGCCCAGTTGTGGCTTGAAGCGATAAGCGGTGAGACATTTAACGCCGAAGTTATCGAAATAAATCCCGTGATTGACCCTGCCAGCCGCACGTTAAGAATACGCCTGCGTTTTTTAAATTTCGATTCGCGCATAAAAGCGGGAATGTTCGCTACTATCAGCCTTGTCACAAGCCGTAAGGTTGATGTTCCCGTTATTCAAAGAACTTCCGTCATAAATACCTACGGTTCATGGATTGTCTTTACCGTAGACGAAAACAATACGGCGCGTCGGCGCGAAATAACATTGGGTATTGATAACGAAGATTTTTTTGAAATATTAAGCGGTTTAAATATGGGAGAAAAAGTAGTAAGCGCGGGGCAGAATTTCCTTTCCGACGGCGATCTTGTAAGAGTTATAGAATAACGGAGTTTATATGACTATCAGCGAATATTCAGTAAAACGTCCCGTAACAGTCGTGATACTGTTTGCCCTTACTATCGGCATAGCCCTAACGTTACTTGCAAATCTCGCGCTGGATCTCTACCCTTCCATAGCAAGTCCCGTTCTTTCCATATATACCCGTTTCCCCGGCGCGGGACCCGAGGACATTGAACGCAATGTTACGGAACGGCTTGAACGCGCCCTTTCTTCATCAAGAGGGCTTGTCAATATGACAAGCAACTCGCAGTTTGAAGCAAGCTTTATAAATCTGGAATTTGCCTACGGTACAAATATGGATAAAGCGGCTAACGACGCTCAAATACTTCTTAACAGGCTTGTAAATTCTCTTCCTGACGGAGTTCAAACTCCTACTGTGCGCCGTTTTGACATGAGCACGCTGCCAATCATGCGCCTCGTCGTCAGGGGAAATTATCCGCCGGATCAATTGCGTATCTTCGCGGAAGATGAAATCCAGTCCAGCATAGAAAGAATCGAGGGCGTCGCTGCGGCGGAAGTGACCGGCGGCACTACGCAGATTGTCAAGGTTGAAGTTTCGCTTAACAGGCTTGCCGCTTTTAATCTTACTTTAAGCGATATCTCAGCTTCACTAAGAGGGCAAAATGTTCTTTCTTCAGGAGGCAACTTAAGGCGTGGTACGCGCGAGTATCAGATAATGACGCAGGAAGAACTTGTCAGCATTGAACAGATTAAAAGGCTGGCGGTAAAATCCGTGCCTGTTTCCGGAACGGGACAGAACGCCCGTTATCAGATTATTCGCGTTGAAGACGTAGCAGATGTTTTTATGGGTTACAATGACAACGCTTCCAGAGTTAACGTAAACGGACAGAGCGGAGTGTATATTCAGGTAACAAGCGAAAGCGGCAGTAATCAGGTAAAAGTATCTGACAGGGTACAAGCCGCGCTTGCGGAGATTAACGCCACGCTTCCGCAGGGCATAACGCTGGGAGTTCTTTCAGATAACACGACGATGATTCGCGCTACAATGAGTCAGGTTTACAATAACGCCATTCAAGGCGGCGTTCTTGCCATGATCATACTTCTTTTATTTTTGCGTAACATAAAAGCGACAGTGATAATAGGGCTTTCAATTCCTATTTCCATGCTGCTCACCCTTATGTCAATGTCCATTTTCGGCTTTACATTGAACCTTATGACCATGACGGGGCTTATTATGGGCATGGGCATGACGCTTGACGCTTCTATCGTTATTCTTGAAAATATCCACAGTTACCGCGAGCGGGGAGCCAAGTCATCAGTCGCCGCAATTCTGGGAAGCCGTGAAATGTTACGCGCCATTACAGCCTCAACCGCCACTACCCTATGCGTATTTATACCGCTTATCATCTATAAAAACGACCTTAAAGAAATGGGGCTTATGTTTAACGATCTTATTTTTACCGTGGTAATAACATTGACTGTTTCCATTATTGTCGCGGTTACGCTTGTCCCAAGCCTTTCAGGTTCCATTTTAAAACTTGACACAAGGATACAAAAACCGATAAAAAACAAAATGCTAAGCATAATAGACGGGAAAATTGAATCAGCCCTTGTCTTTATTGAAAAAAATTACCGTATCGCCCTAGATTACTGCCTGTCCCACAGGCTTATTATTATCGCGCTTGTCGTCCTTATTCTTGCTTTCTCGCTTCTTCAATTCAGCGGCATTGGAATGAATATGTACGTCCGTATGCGCACCGACGACAATGTAACGCTCAATGTAGCTATGCCCCGCGGAACCGCCATTGACGTTACTGAAAAAGTATTATTCGACATTGAGGAGCTTGTCAAGCGTGAGGTGAAAGGTTACAATAACCTTGTACTTACGGCAATGCGAAGCGGAAATAATCAGGGATTTGTACAGATTACCCTTCCCCCTCCCGCAAAGCAAATAGACACTCCCGATACAATTATAAAAAAACTTACCCCCTACCTTAATTCAATTCCGGGAACGCGGATAAGTTTCAGGGCGGGGCGCGGCATGGGAAGCACCTCTCCGATTGAAATTGCCGTCAGCTCAAAAAATTACGCGGCGTTAATGGAGACTGCCCAGGATATTCAGCATATTATTATAAATAATCTGCCGGAGATAGAAAATCCTGTTGTAAATGTCGATGAAGGCGCCCCGCAGTTACAGATAGAGATTGATCGCGACCGCGCGTCAAGTTTTGGATTGTCTCTTTCTACAATCGCGTCTGAAATCCTCACTGCAATGGACGGATATGCCGCAACCACCATGAGTAACGGACGGCGGCTGATTGACGTACAGGTGCGCTTAAAAAGCATGGACAGGCAAGGCCTGCCCAATCTTGACGCGATTTCCGTAATCAGCCGAAACGGGACGCGGGTGTCGCTTTCCAACGTGGCAAAAATAAACGAAGGAAGAGCGCCTTCTTCCATACGGCGCGAAAAGCAGGAGCGCGTTATTCGCATAACGGGCGGTCTTGGACCGGGAATCGCGGCTACCGATATGCAAAAACGCCTTATAGAAACCGTAAAACAGCGGCTTGTTCAGCGTGAGGGAGTAACGGTGCGTTTTCTTGGAGAAGCGAATGACATTCAATCTTATACGTCGCGTTATGTATTGATAGTAGCCGTCGCAATTTTTCTGGTTTTTGGAGTTATGGCAAGCCAGTTTGAATCTTTTGTCGACCCGTTAATTATTTTCTTTTCGATACCGCTTTTATTTATAGGAGTTATATGGATATACAAATTAGGCGGACAGGCGATGACAATGTTTTCCGTTGTCGGCATTATAGCCCTTGTCGGGGTTGTCGTAAATAACGGAATTGTTTTGGTTGATTACACAAACACCCTGCGCGCCCGAGGCATGAAAGTGCGGGAAGCGTGTCTTGAAGCCGGGAAAAGGCGTTTGCGCCCGATTTTAATGACAAGCCTTACAACAATTCTTGGAATGGCGCCGATTGCGTTCTTCCCGGGAGCGGGCGCGGATACCATTCAGCCGATTGGGAAAACTTTTGTCGGCGGCCTTATTGTAAGTACGTTTATGACAATCTTTGTGACTCCCGTAATGTACTCAGTCCTTAATTCAAGGCACGATAAAAAGAATGCTCCCGGGAATTAGCGGTATGGAAAAAATTAAAGCCGTCATTGTCGGGCTAGGACGAATAGCATCCCTTCTTGAAGAAGACGCATTACGCGAAAAGCCATGCACCCACGCGGGAGCGATTGCAGCTAACAGCGATTGCGTTCTTGCCGCAGGCTGCGACACAGACAAGGAAAGGCGGCAGGTTTTCGCCGAAAAATGGCAGGTTCCCGTCTTCGCGGACGCGGCACAAATGCTAAGTATCCATAAGCCTCATATTTTAGTAATAGCCACGCACCCGGACAGCCACTACCATTACTGCCGCCTTGCCGCGAAAATGCAGGTCCCTGTAGTAATCTGCGAAAAGCCGCTTGCGGACAATATCGGAAAGGCGCGAAAAATAGCGCGTCTTGCGGAGAGTGGCCGTCCTATTATCATTACAAATCACGAGCGGCGTTACTCGCAAGATTATATTCGCGCGAAAGAAATTCTTAAAGAGGGAAAATTGGGAACGCTTTTATACGTCTGCGCCATTCTTTACATGGGTAAAACTACCCGCCTTTTAGACTCGCTTTGGCACGACGGGACACACCTTGCGGACGCGATAATGTTCCTTACAGACTCTATATTGAAACACCGCCGAAGTTGGGGCGCGAAACTGACTTCGCGAAGCGGAACGGCATGGCTTGAAGGTTCGCTAATCAAGGAAAAAGAGCCGCCTATCCCATTATTAATGGAAATAGGCGCAGGACGCGATCATTTAACGTTTGAAATTGAATTTTCCTGCGAAAAGGGCAGATTACGCGTCGGTAACGGCATATTTGAAATCATGGAAAGCGTCCCAAGCCCCTACGCTGAAAAATTTCGCTCCCTTAGAAACACAGGCGAAGTTTTCTCAGGACCCACAGGTTATTTTGCAAATATGCTAAAAGACGCGCTCTCCTGCGTTAAAGACCCGCATCATGCGCCTGTTTCAGGAGCGATTGACGGGTTAAGGGTTATTGAGTATTTAAACAGCGTAAAGAAATGGCGGTAAGCCTGTTGTTAGCTGTAATGCTCATTGACAAAATTATTCTAACCAATATATAATAAATATATGATAAAATCAGGAATAAAATATATAACATTTATTCTTTTAATAATAATTTATTTGATTACTTCATGTACTACAATAACTACAAAGACTTATCAGGTTGAAACTCCTCTGTTGGAAGAACATAATAGTATAAAAATTGTTTTAATTTCCGATTTGCATAGCACAATTTACGGAAAAAATCAAAATATACTAATTAACAAAGTCAAGGATATCAATCCCGATTTAATAATATTATCCGGCGATATTTTTGATGACGTTGTTCCAATGACCGGAACTCGTTTATTTTTATCGGGAATATTAGGCATTGCGCCAATTTTTTTTGTTACGGGCAATCATGAATATATGAGCCGTAATATACTGAAAATCAGGGAAGAACTTGCCTCTTTTGGAGTAATTATTTTATCAGATAACTATACAAAAATTGAAATTAAAAACATTGAAATAATTATCGCAGGAATAGAGGATCCTTATAAAAAGAAATTTGAAGCGCCGCGTTATAATCAAAATGACAGTATGGAAAGGGCGTTTAGGGAACTTGATGAAATAAAATTATATAAAATATTAATAGCGCATCGGCCTGAAATGATTGAAAAATACATAAAATATTCATTTGACTTAATTTTATCAGGACATACGCACGGAGGGCAGATTATAATTCCGAATATTTTGAACGGATTATATGCGCCCAATCAGGGATTTTTTCCAAAATATGCCGGTGGAATTTATACTCATGGAAATATAACTCATGTTATAAGCAGAGGGCTTTCTATTAATCCAATACTTCCCAGAATATTTAACCCTCCTGAATTGGTAGTTGTTATTATAGAATCAAATTAAAATATCACATATTTTTATAATAATTTTTTTAATCAGAAATTATAGAAAAATATCTCCGTCTATTGACAGATTAATAATATAGTTATATTAATGTATTAAGGAGCATATTTTGTATAAATATTTAATCAAAATAATATTTATCAATATTGTAATAAGCTTTTTAATGACGACCTGCGCTGCAATAAATTCAAATTTTGAAAATTCATTCTTAAGTGGAAAACTAAATTCAATAAATTTAGTAGAACAACCTGACGGAAATTTATGCGGAGTAGAAAGAATTTAAATGTAAAACTTGTGATAAAACAAACATTGTTGATACGCAAATATTAGACGCAATATCCGGGTTAATATGCACCAATTGTGATGAATTTATTTCAACGAGAAGAAATTAATATTATTTACGTTATAATATTTTATGTTAATATTTAACTTTTTTATTAAGGTAAGGAGACGGTATTTTGTTTTTCAAGAAAAATACGGAAAAAATATTACAAACAAAAATAGGACAGGATGCAATTATTGAAATAGGAAAACTATTAGCGCAGATTTTTTATAAAAACCATGAAAAATTAACGTTACCTGAAAGAAATATCGCGTATATACTTGAATTGGAACGCGACGTTAACAATGACGGTTTTGACGGGTATTTTCATAATATTCCCGGTAATTTTACAAAAGAAACATTAAACGCGTTAAAAATAATAGGCTCAAAAACATTCTTGAAAATATTTGAAAATGCCGTTAATAGATTTCCCGATGGAATTGTGCCTATTGACAGATTTGAACGACAGGATATTCTTCTGAAACTATTGAATAAAAACGGCGATTACATGGATTTATGGAACGATTTGGATAAAGAGTTTTATAAGTATGAAGAAGATATTTATACATTAATGATCGATTATATAAAAAATAATATAAAAGATTTTAGATAAATTTATATATGCCAACGCTTACTTATCGTTATACGATATATATTGACATTATTCTTAAATTATAATATTAATTAAGAATGGCCATATTAAATGATAAGTTTAATTATAATATCAATGGAGATATTGTTATTGCAAAGAATGTTAATCCGGATGAAATTATAGACAAAATAACGGGAAATACCGAGTATGATAAATTAGAAAGAGGAATAGGACTTACATTTACTAAAAAATTTATAGGCAATCTGATGTTTTCCGGTTTCTATATTACTTCGGATATATTGAACAGGGAAACTTTATGGTTTGATTTGGAGAATACGGATAAAAAGAAATTTAGATACTTCCCATTGTTAAATATCTGGAAAATTCAGACTGTTTTATTTTTTAATAATTTGCATATAACAAAGTCAGTTAATCGTATTATAAAAAATTATGAATTAAGAATAAATTATAATTTTAAAAATGTTTTAAATAATATTATAGAAAGACACGGTAGTGTATGGATTACGCCGCCGTTAAAAAAAACTTTATTAAAATTAAACAAAGGTAATTATAAAACAAAAGCCGTATCTTTTGAAGTATATAAAAACGGAGAATTAAAAGCGGGTGAGATTGGAATAGTAACCGGAAAAATATATACCAGTTATTCCGGTTTCTACAATGAATCTTCCGCCGGATCCGTGCAATTGGCTATGATGTTAAATTATTTAAAAGAGAATAATTTTGCATTCTGTAATTTTGGAACGGATGATAGTATAAAAAATAATTTATATAAGAGAAAACTTGGAGCGGTATATATTGACAGATCGGATTTTATCAGGTTATGGAGGGAAGGGAGGAAATAAGAACTATATATTTATTGGATTTTTTATGAATATTTCACTTTTCTTTTTTTCTTAAATATGACAAATAATATAATAAAACAGCCGACAAATAAAATCACTAATCCGCAAATTATCAGAAACACAGGGTTCTGTTCATATAAAACAAATTCTGAATCTTCATCTTCATTTTCATCTACTCCATAAGGGATTACGGTCGCTGACATCCTGTCGGCTCCCTTCACCCCCGCCTGCGCGTTCCACGGCGCGTCCTGCGCCGGATTTTTTCTGGCAAGGCTTTCGCCTTGGAATTTTGACAGGAACGCTACGGTTCAAAATGATAGAGATTTTAGTTTTTAAAAAATTTTTCAAGGTGAAATGATTCAGTCTTTCGGAGAGGGGGGATTTGGGGTTACGGTCGCCGACTTCCTGTCGGCTCCTTCCACCCCCGCCTGCGCGTTCCCCGGCGCGTCCTGCGCCGGATTTTTTCTGGCAAGGCTTTCGCCTTGGAATTTTTCAAGGAACGCTCCGGTTCAAATCCCCCGATTAATGAGAACTCAAGAATATTTTCAATGTTAAATTATTTTTTAGTACTTGATAAAATGATTCGGAGAGGGGGGATTTGGGGTTCCAGTCGCCGACTTCCTGTCGGCTCCTTCCACCCCCGCCTGCGCGTTCCCCGGCGCGTCCTGCGCCGGATTTTTTCTGGCAAGGCTTTCGCCTTGGAATTTTTCAAGGAACGCTACGGTTCAAATCCCCCGATCTTTTAGTTTCCAATAAATTTTTCATCGTTAAATAATTTTTCAGTTACTGATAAATTTATTCGGAAGGGGGGGATTTGAACCCCCGACATCCTGGTCCCAAACCAGGCGGAATAGCCGCTATCCTACCCTCCGTGGTTTTGTGTTTTAGCGGCAATAGGACTCGGACCTATGACCCAACGGATATGAGCCGTTTGCTCTACCAACTGAGCTATGCCGCCTTGACAACATTGCCGCCTGAAAAGCGGCTTTTCTTTGTTTATCATTTTTATATAAAAGTGTCAAGTAAGGAAAAAATTCCCTGTCTTTAATAGGATTTTAAGCTAAATCAACTTAAATTCTTTCGCCGCCAGGCTTAATTCGCGGTTCCAGCGGGAGCCGTTAAGGTATTGACGGCGGGTTTCATTGTCGTCTATCCGGCCGGCGCGGCGTTGAAGACGTTTAAATGCCATGCTGACGGCCGTGCTCATGTCTACAAGACTGGCTTCCGCCTGTACAAGGATTCGGTACTTCGCGTAAAAATAAAAAGCGTCCCATGGGTCCATTTCGCAGAGTTTTTCATCGCGAAGAATATTTTGTATTTCATGAAGAGCCTCTTCGCATCCGTCTTTTGACAGGCGGCTTAAGGCAAGAGAATGATAAAGAGAAATTAATCTGTTTTGAATTTCACCGTGAGTAAAATATAAATGTTCGCATTGGGCAAATCCGCTGCGCCAGTCCGCCTGCTCGGTATAAAGAAAGTTTTCTTCCACAAAAGGATTGTTATGTGATGATGACAGTTCGATAGCCTTTTTATAATTACCGGATAAATATGCCGCTTCAATTTCAAATAAATCAGCGTCGTGATTCGCAGGTTCGGGTTTTGGTACGTTTGGATTGTCAAAATATATTCTTGATCGGTAAATCCACGCGGCCATCAGGTTTTCTTTTTCACACGTCATACTGCCGTAAGGCTCCTTTAACAAACCGTCAAAAATATCATGGGCCTGCCGGTAATGGCCAAGATCAAATTCTATACGCCCTTCCAAAAACCGCGAGCGATCCGCCCAATCAGGACGGCCTGCGGCAAGCGATTGCTTAATCGATCTGTTTGCAAGATCGGCGGCGTGAAATAAGTCTCCGTGTAAAAATTGAGCGGCGGCGGAATAATACGCGGATAACGATATCTCATGGTAATTGCCTGTTTTTTCCGCGTTTGACAGGGCGAATCCAAGGTATTCAATTGTCTCATTTACCTGCTGTTTGGACAGGCATACAAGCGAGAAAAGCCGGTATGCCTGCGGAAGACAAAATGAATTTTTATTTTGCCCAAGCAAAATAGCGTCTTTTGCTTTTTCCGCGGCCCCTTTTTCATCATGCCGGCCGAAATGATAGCCGCTGTGATTAACAAGTATCTGCGTTTTAAGCACCGGAAACGGATCGTATAACGTGCTTAAACTGTCCAACGGATATTCATTAAATGTTGTTTCAATATCTTTATCATGCCCTGTAATTAATGCTTTTGACGTTTTATAAATATGCCTTATAGCGGGAGCTTTTGCGCCGACCATCTGTTCAAATTGGCCGTTATTCATCGCCGTCTCTATCATTGTAATTGTTTTATTTACAATGTCAGAAGAAAATGATTTTAGCAGTAACAGTTCGTCAATCTGTTTTACGCCGTCAAGACTCGCGATAATTGTCAACAAACGGAAACAGGGGTTTAAATTCCTTCGCGCCGCCCAGTTTAAAAGACGGTTACGGACTATCTCTTTAATCCTTGCGGCTTTATCATTTAAAACTTTACAGGCGTGTTCTTCAAAAAGCCTGTTCATAAGACGCGGTTCGCGAAGGTTGTCTATTACTCCCATTTTATGAAGTATTGAAAATGCCTTGGTTATCATTACGGGATTCTTGTCCTCTTCTTCAAAAAGCCGCTGAAAAAGTTCGGGAGAAAAATACCGGCAAAAGAGCGATATGGCATAGATAATCTCCCATAGATCTATCGAAAGTTTTGGATAATATATTGTGTTTACCTTAATTCCGTCAATTTTTGTAATATTATTAAAAACGTCTTCCCACTGTTTTAATTTATCATGTGAAATGCCGTCCTCGCCCGTTCCTAAAACCAGTAATTTACGGGGATTTCGCTGGTTTATTTCAGCTAACGCATCAATCAATAAAGACATTGCGTTGTTTTCCGCAAGATGGACGTTTTCCAATATTAAAACGGGAGTTTTTTTTCTTTTATCGGCCGCCTCAATATAAAGATCAGAAATTAATAGCAGATACCTTCTGACGCAGCGGACTATATATTCCGACACTTCATCGCGTATGCGTTCCCTAAAAAGGAATTCCCAAAGATTGTCAATTTCATCAGTTGATTGCCCTGAAATTAGCGAGCGGATATTCAAAGACCAAATATCGACAAGAGAACCAATTCCGATACTGTCAAAACAAATGGTTAACGCGGGAAAATTGTTATTTAATTGATTATAATAATCATATAATCCGCCGCGTATCTGCAAATAGAACGGGCAAAGCGCTAATGTGTTTTTATTTTTTCCCTGTTCATAGGCTTTAATTATACTTGTTTGTAAATCAATTTCATTCAAGATTGGCTTCTTAAAAACTTTTAATTTATTAATTCTGAAATAACTGCCGCAGCCGTATTTTCGTTTTTTTATCCTTTTCAGCCACTCGGAAGGCTTTTCAAAAGAAGCGTATGGTATCAATTTTTTAGCGGCTTTATCATCGACAAAAACGCCGCTTATTCCGGACAAAAAACGGCAAAGCAATTCGGCAGAATCGGGGTGTTTGGCGGTAATAAGAAGCGAATAACCGAAGAATTCTTCTGAGGATTCGATGCTTGTCTTAAGATTTTCAATCAAAATATACATATCCAGCCAAAAACCAATCGTATCTTCTTTAAAAACGGCGGAAATTACAAACCGGTCGCCGGTGATTTTCCCGCCCGCGTCGCTTATCGCCCTTACAAGGGATTCGTCAACATGGTTGACAATATCAGGCCTTGTTCGCCGTAATTGGGACTTGAATTTTAAGAAAAAGAACAAATTTACCATATTGTTTATTATCGGCATAAAACATACCTTTATATTTATAGAAAAATTTGAGATAATTGCCTTATGAGTATGAACGAAACGCCGTCGTCAAACCGTCTGCATATCGCGTTTTTTGGCCGCAGAAACGCCGGGAAATCCAGCCTGGTAAACGCAGTTACAGGGCAAAATCTCGCCATTGTAAGCGATATGAAGGGTACAACGACAGACCCGGTTTTTAAGGCAATGGAACTGCTCCCCTTAGGTCCGGTTGTGATTATCGACACCCCCGGTTTTGACGATGATGGCAAACTTGGAGAAATGAGGGTAAACAGGACTAAACAGGTTCTGAATAAAACTGACGCGGCGGTCCTTGTCCTTGACGGTGAGCTTCCGCCCGACTCCGCCTTATCCTCAGTCGAAGCCGAATTAACCGGGCTTTTTAACGAAAAGAAAATCCCCTATATAATAGCGCTTAATAAATGCGATCTTTGCAATACCGACTCTATGTCGATGGCATCTGAGAGCGAAATTCTGCCCGTAAGCGCAAAAACGGGCTTTAACATTAATCAGTTAAAAGAAAAAATTGCGGTTCTTGCGCTTGAAAAGGAACCGGAACAAAGGCTTGTCGCGGATTTAATCAAACCAAATGATTTTATAGTCCTCGTAATCCCCATTGACAAGGCCGCTCCCAAGGGACGGTTGATCCTTCCCCAGCAGCAGATGATACGCGACATTTTAGAAGCGGGCGCAAACGCAATCTCAGTCAGGGAAACCGAATTGCGGCAAACGCTTGCCGACATCGGCAAAACGCCTTCTCTTGTAATCACGGACAGCCAGGCTTTCGCGCAGGTTTCCGCCATTGTGCCGCAGGAGATACCGCTCACTTCATTCTCAATTTTATTCTCCCGCTACAAGGGCTTTTTAAAAACTGCCGTCAAAGGAGCCGCCGCCCTTGACAATCTGCAAGACGGCGACAAGGTGCTTATCTGCGAAGGCTGCACCCACCACCGCCAATGCGACGACATCGGCACCGTGAAATTGCCGCGCTGGATTAGAAACCACTGTAAAAAAGAGCCTGAATTCAGTTTTTGTTCGGGGGGCGATTTTCCTCAGGATTTATCGGCTTACAAAGTTGTCGTTCACTGCGGTGCGTGCATGCTTAACGAACGCGAAATGCGCTACCGCAGAAGACATTCCGAAGAGCAAAATATTCCGTTTACAAATTACGGCATATGTATCGCCCACATGAACGGTATATTACAGCGATGTATAGCGATGCTTGATATAAAAGAGGATGAACAATGAGCGAAAATTTTATCGACCGGAAATACATCGAAGATTTGCTTGAAAACGCCAAATTCGCGGATGACGCAAGCATCAGCTTGTCGCTGGATAAGGCGCAGCGCGGAGAGGCGCTTACACACGGTGAAATTGCCGCGCTTTTAGTGAACAATAATCCCGAACATCTTGCGCGTATTTTTGAAATAGCGGGAAATATCAAGAAACGGATTTACGGCAACAGAATTGTTATGTTCGCGCCGTTATATGTCAGCGATTTTTGCGCAAACCGCTGCGCGTATTGCAATTTTAACCAAGGACATGAATTTAACCGGCATAAACTTACAATGGAAGAATTACGCGAAGAAGTTAAAATACTGGAAATGATGGGGCATAAACGGCTTGCCGTTGAAGCGGGTGAACATGCAAATGAGTGCCCTATCGATTATATTCTTGAGTGCCTGAAAACTATTTATGAAATGAAATTTGAAAATGGCGAGATTAGACGAGTAAATGTGAATATCGCGGCGACCACTACGGAAAATTACCGCAAATTGAAAGCCGCAGGAATCGGCACTTATATTCTTTTTCAGGAAACGTACCACGAGCCTACTTACAATAAAGTTCATCTTGCAGGCCCTAAAAAAAATTATCTATATCACCTTACAGCCTTTGACCGCGCCCAGGAAGCAGGCATTGACGACGTAGGCGGCGGCGTTCTTTTCGGACTCGGCGATCCTTACTTTGACGTTTTAGGACTTCTGCTTCACAACGAACATCTTGAAAAAAAATTCAACGTGGGTTTTCACACAATTTCAGTCCCGCGCATTTGTAAGGCGGAAGGAATGAAGATGGAGGATTTTCCAAATCTGGTAGACGACGATACGTTTGCGAAAATCGTGGCAATCATCCGCATTGCGGTTCCGTTTACGGGGATGATTCTCTCCACAAGGGAAAGCCATGAAATGCGGAAAAAACTTCTTCACTACGGAATATCGCAGATTAGCGCAGGTTCCAGCACGGAAGTCGGCGGTTATGTGAAACGCAAACGAAATGAAAAGACAACTCCTCAATTTATTGTTAACGACGACAGGAGCGCGATTTCCATTATTTCGGAATTGATGGACGACGGTTACATTCCAAGTTTCTGCACAGCCTGTTACCGCATTGGAAGAACCGGAGACCGTTTTATGTCGCTTGCGAAATCGGGACAGGTCGGCAACGTGTGCCTTCCCAACGCGCTCATGACTCTTTGCGAATATTCCATGGATTACGGAGACGACTCTTTCAGAGAAAAAGCGTTTGCCGTTATCGAAAAGGAAATTCCTCAAGTAGCCAATGAAAAAATACGAAGCAAAGCAATTGAGAACATAGAAAAAATACGCTCAGGTAAAGGCCGTGATTTTTATGTATAAAAATTATCAAATAAAATAAATATGAATGATACCGATATACTGCGGATAATCGCGTCAGAGGACAATGAAGAGATAGAGGCGCTTTTTGCGCAGGCGCGGAAAGTGCGTGAGGCTCATTACGGCAAAAGCGTATATATTCGCGGGTTAATTGAATTTACCAATTACTGCAAGAACGACTGTTATTACTGCGGGCTACGCCGTTCAAACTTAAAACTTGAGCGTTATAGGCTTTCTTTTGAAGAAATACTTGAATGCTGCCGCAGCGGGGATAAACTGGGTATCAAAACTTTTGTCCTGCAGGGCGGCGAAGATCCGTGGTTTACGTCTGAGCGCGTCACGGAAATTGTTTCCGCCATACGGAAGGAATTCCCCAATCACGCGATTACCCTCTCTATCGGCGAGCGGCCGCAAAACGACTATGAAACTTTTTTCCGGGCCGGAGCAAACCGCTTTCTTCTGCGCCATGAAACCGCCAATGACGAACATTACGCGAAACTCCACCCCTCTTCCATGAGCCTTGAAAACCGCAAACAGTGTCTTTGGAACCTCAAGAAAATAGGCTATCAGGTGGGAGCCGGGTTTATGGTAGGAACTCCCAATCAAACGCCTGAGTGCCTGCTTGAGGACATTCACTTTTTAGCGGAATTACAGCCTCAAATGGCAGGCATCGGCCCTTTTATTCCGCAAAAGGACACTCCGTTCGCCTCACAGCCCGCGGGAAACCTTACTCTCTGCCTGAAGATGCTTGCCATTACGCGGCTTACCCTGCCCAAGGCGCTTATTCCCGCCACGACCGCAATCGGTACAATTACACCTAACGGCAGGGAACTTGCCCTTGAAGCCGGTGCGAATGTTTTTATGCCCAATTTAACGCCCATCGCGTTCAGAAAACTCTATGCCCTTTACGATGATAAAATCTGCACCGGCGACGACGCGGTAATGTGCATGTCCTGCATGAAGAACAGAATTGTCTGTTCGGGTTATGTACCTGAGATGGTGCGCGGAGACGCGAAGGATTAAAACATTTTATTTGAAGGAATTTATTAGCATGTTAAGATATATGTGGTTCCTAACAATTATTATAGTTTCTTCTTGTTCCGGTTTATTAAAGTATTTTGATAATTACAATATTAAAATTAATGCAAATACTAATTTAATAAATGATAAAAATGAAGTGCTGCCGATTGAAATAAAAATGCCGTTTTTCTGGATGGTACGTCCATGGAAAGAAGGAAAGCTTGTAACAATTGACGGGTGGGGAAGATATGCGGAAATATCATTTATTGGCGGGAAGAAAGCGCGGTTAAATCACCTTGTTGATTTTCCAAGAGTTCAACAAGACGGCTGGGGATTTATTACTTTTCCTGAAGCGGGTCTTATTGTCAGTAATACAGGTAAAATGCAGCATCTTGCGGCTATTGACGACGGTAAAACAAAAAGCCATATTCCTCTTTTATCGTGGACGTATAATAAGCCTGATTTTATTTTACTAGATCCCGATGAGGGACTTGCCGTCTATCAGTACACTTATAGTGACAATTCCAGGTTAAACAATAAACTGTTCATTTACAATTATAAAACGGATGCGATGATTTATGAAACTCCGGATACGGCTGTCTCAAGTCCACAGGATAATATTGTTGATATGCAGTTTCGTATAGATGAAAATTATATATGGAGTAATATCTCAACTCATAAAGAAGAGGGAGGGTGGAAATACGATACGGTCTTCTATGATTGGAAGAAAGGTGAAATAAGAAGAAATGAACTTACGGAGTTTTTGAGCCAAAATAACAGCTATATATTTAACAATTATATTCATTTAGGCCGGCGCTATTTATTTGCAGATGTTGAAAAAAGTGAAGAAGAAAATCCCTATAAATTGCTTAAAATTGATTGGGATGAGAACTATTCAAATTTACAGGTAACAGATATGTCTTATTTATTCCGGGATTTTTACAAAAAAAAATATTCTGTTTCTGATATTATTATTTCTTTTGATGGATCATGGGTAACGGCAAAAGTTACCGATTATTCGGACTATAATCCTTATGATGATAACAATCATTTTATAAAGACGCGTGTTTTTTTTCATATGGACAATAATTATTTAAATGGCATAAGTATGCCGGTATTTTCTGATAACAGGGAAACTATGGAGAGTACAAATAATGATGATGGCGCGTTTGTGCTGCATCCGGTATACGGAATGTGTTACGCGCAAGAATGGCATAGTAAAGGACAAATATATTTGCGTCTTTATAAAATGGACGATGTGCTGACGGTAATAAACAGCGGTTCTCAATCTGTGCCCTTTAATTATAATAATTCCAAAAATTATATATATACCCGGGAGTATTCTTATAGGAAAGAGTTAATAACAGGATGGGCTAAGGTGAATCCGCGTATAAGTTCTTTTTAAATGAAATGGAAAAACACAGAAGATAATTGGCATTTTTTGTATTTAATAGTTGAATATAACATAAAATAATCATACATTGTGAAAGGATATTATTGTATATAAAGTATTTGGCTATGGCTATTAATCCGCTTTTTTAGTATAATCGCTTAGTATAGGAAAAGGAGATTTTATGCTCAAAAAGAAAATATTAATATTCTCGTTATTTTTATTGACGGCTGTAATAGCCCTGTGTCCGTCATGCCGGAAAAATAAAGTTGATGATTCGGCGCAGTTGCGTTATGGGTTTACTACCGAACCAAAAACTCTCGATCCCCTTGATACCAAAAATGACACGGCGGACGGCAGAAGCATTCTTTTCAATGTTTTTGAAGGGCTTGTAAAGCCGGATACGGACGGGAATATGCTTCCCTGTGTCGCCGAGTCCTGGACTATTGATCGTGACGCGCTAACTTATACTTTCACTCTCAGGGACGGCGTGCGTTTTCATGACGGCTCAATCGTAAGCGCCGCCGATGTAAAATTCAGTCTGGATACTGCGATCTCTAACGGTTTCAACGGTCTTGACAGAATAAAAAATGTGGCAATCATCGCCGATAAAAGCGTAAGAGTAACCCTTAAAGCGCCCGACCCGGAGTTTCTACCCTTTTTAACGGTTGGAATTGTTAAGGCGGATAATAACGATCGCGAAAAAAATATTATAGGTACAGGTCCTTTCACCATAGAAAGTTTTACTCCGCAGAGAGATCTTGTGTTAAAAAAATTTAACGGTTACTGGCAGAGGCATCTCGCCCAGCCGCAGGACTTGCCGCGCCTGGATAAAGTAACTATCGTGTTCTACGCAAATGTTGAAGCGTTGATGATTGCCTTGCGAAGCGGTAATATTGACGGCGCGAATCTAGTAGGCTCTTTTGCCGCCCAGCTTGACCACAGATATTTTGACGTTATTGACAGTTATTCGGCGGCGGTACAGCTTCTTGCGCTTAACAATTCCGTTTCCCCCCTTGATGATATTCGCGTGCGCAAGGCTATTAATTACGGCGTTGATGTTCAGGGGATAATTGACGGCGCTTTTTTGGGAAAAGGCGCTCCTTCGGGCAGTCCCATAATTCCGGGATTATCAACATACTATGACGCCTCCCTTGGTTATCCGTATAATCCGCAAACGGCGCGTACTCTTCTTGCCGAGGCCGGTTTTAATGATACCCGCAAGTTCTCGCTTGAAATTACCGTGCCTTCCGAGTACACCATGCACGTAGATACAGCGCAGGTAATTGTAGGCCAGCTTGAACAAATAGGAATTAACGCGTCCGTTAAACTTGTTGACTGGAATACCTGGCTTTCCGACGTTTACAGGGGACGCAATTATCAGGCGACTATTATTTCCCTGGACAGCCCGATTGTTTCAGCTCGCAATTTCCTCGCGCGTTACAGATCAGATAACAGCGGCAATTTTATCAACTTTTCAAACATTGAATTTGACAAAACCTATGACTCGATACTTACGGAAACAAATGAAGCGAAAAGAAAACAACTTTACAAAAGCGCGCAGGGGATAATTACCTCAAACGCCGCAAGCGTTTTTATACAGGATATTCTCTACTATAAGGTTTTCCGCTCAGACGCTTTTGCGGGGGCAAAAAATTATCCGTTATTGGTGGTTGACTTTTCCTCGATTTACAGGATACAGAATAATTGAATTTTATACTGAGAAGAGTCGTTATTGCCCTAATTACGGTCTTTCTTGTTTCAATTTTATGTTTTCTCACTTTCAGCGTTATTCGCGGAGATCCGGCCAGTTTCCTTGCCGGAATTAACGCTTCACAGGAACAATTATCTGCGTTACGTGAAGAAATGGGGCTTAACAGGAATGTTTTTATACGCTATCTTGACTGGCTTTCAGGCTTTATTTCAGGCAGGGCGGGAATTTCTTTAAGTTTCCGCGGAGAGGCAATTTCAACTTTAATTTCTCAGCGTATTCCAGTTACCGTAACTTTAGCATTACTTTCGCTTTTTTTTATTTTGCTCATTTCCATACCTGTCTCGCTTTTAACCGTAAACCGCGAAGGCGGCATACTTGACGGCATTGTAAATTTTCTAACCGCCGCCGGATTAAGCACTCCTAACTTTTTTATGGGGCTGCTTTTTATTTTTTTCTTTGGTTTTGGATTAAAACTTTTCATTCCCGGCGAATATATAAGCTATAATGAAAATTTTTTCGGCTTTATCCGCTGTCTTTGTTTTCCCGCCCTTGCAATCGCGATCCCAAACGCCGCGATTCTTGTCAAATTTTTAAGAGGCTCCCTTTTTGCGGAACTGCGCAGCGATTATGTGATAACGGCAAGAAGCAAGGGCGCTGGCGGACTTTATATCCTGCGCCGCCACGTTTTAAAAAACGCGCTGCTTCCCGCGGTTACCATATTCGCCATGATAATTGCAGAAGTTTTTTCCGGCAGTATCATCATTGAACAGGTCTTTACAATTCCTGGAATCGGCAGACTTTTAATTACGGCGATAAGTTCCAGAGATTACCCGTTAATTCAATCGCTTATGGTTTACATAGCGTTTATTATCATCACGGCAAACACCCTTGCTGATATTGCAATCATGATTATAGACCCAAGGATCAGAGAGGCAAGGGACATCAGATGATAATAACTAATTTCAGGATTGGCGCCGTTATCGGCGTTATCATTGTTACAATGTCTTTACTAAGCCTTATCTGGGTTCCGTATAATTACAACCAAATGGATTATTCAAAACGCCTTATGCCTCCGTCCGCGGTTCATCTTCTTGGAACCGACAGCTTTGGCAGGGATATTTTTTCGCGCATAATGGCGGGGGGAAGAAATTCCCTTCTTCTTGCCGTTTGCACCGTAACGGGAGCCGCGGCCGTTGGAAGCCTGCTTGGTCTTTTGGCAGGTTTCCTTGGCGGAATTACGGGTGAAATCATAATGCGTTTTATTGACACTCTTAACTCTTTTCCCGGAATAGTCCTTGCGCTTCTGTTGGTCGCCGTAATGGACAACAGCCAATTCAGCCTGTTTCTTGCGCTCCTTATTCTTTTTACGCCGAGTTACACGCGCGTTATGCGCACAGGGGCATTGCAGTACAAAGACGCTTCCTTTGTACAGGCGGAAAAAATCATCGGCGCGAGCTTTTTTCGCATAACGTTTATTCATATTCTGCCCAATCTTGCGCCCTCGCTCCTTTCCGCTTCGGTACTGGGGCTTTCAAACGCGATTCTCGCGGAAGCCGCAATGAGTTACCTTGGAATGGGCATCCAGCCGCCGGAACCTTCATGGGGGCGGATGTTATTTGAAGCGCAGGCCTGGTTTTTCAACGCCCCGTGGTGCGCCATAGCCCCCGGCATTTTTATTATGCTGACGGTTATCGCTTTTCATCTGTTAGGCGAAGGTATTCGCAAAAGGTTTGGAGGCTGAAGTGCCGCGTTTATTGGAAGTGAATAACCTGACCGCCGGAATAAAAAAGGACGGCAAAATTTTTCAAATACTGAAGGAGGTCAGTTTTTCTATTGACGAGGGGGAAATTGTCGGCCTTGCCGGAGAATCGGGCTGCGGCAAGAGCATGACCGCCCTATCAATTCCAAACCTTCTGCCGAATCCCGTAAAAATCCTCGGCGGCGAAGTAATTTTCAATCAAATACCGCTTACTTCACTGAGCGAGAAAGAACTTTGTAATATAAGGGGAAAAGAAATCTCCGTTATTTTTCAGGATATAAGGCAGTCGCTAAATCCGCTGATTAGGGTTGGCGGACAAATTACTGAAATGCCGGAACTCGCGGGCAGTACTGACAGGGAAGCGAATAAAACTCAAGCGCTTAAAATGCTTGCCTCTCTCGGCTTTGAAGAGCCTGAAAAAATATTCGACGCTTTCCCTCACCAGCTTTCAGGCGGAATGTGCCAGCGCGTAATGACGGCAATCGCCGCAATACGCCGCCCCCGCCTCTTGTTAGCTGACGAGCCGTCAAGCGCGCTTGACATTGACAGCCAACAGCGCATTCTTTCCCTGTTAACTGAAATGAACCGCAAATATAAAACTTCCGTTTTAATAATATCGCACGATCTTTCGATAATTCGTCTTTTTTGCAGCCGCTTCCTTGTCATGTACGCGGGAAGAATCATCGAGGAAGGACAGGCAGGCGCGCTTTTCTCTCCCCTTCATCCTTATACAAACGCCCTATTAAAGGCAATTCCCGAAAAAGAAAAACGCGGTAAAAAACTGAACACTATTCACGGCAAAGTTCCTTCAATATATGACAGTTTTCCGGGCTGTCCTTTCGCGCCCCGCTGCACAAATGCCCAAAGCATCTGTTCGCAAAGTCTTCCTCCACAAAAAGAAATCAACGGCGCAAAAGTTCACTGCCATTTTCCGTCCATGGGAGATTACAATGCCTGAAACCGCCCTGCTTTCAATCCGCAATGTCTCATGCGCCTATATCAGCAAAAGGTTCGGTCTTTTTGGAAAGAAAGAAATAAAGCCCGTCCTAAAAAATATAAATCTTGAACTGCGCCCCGGAGAAATTTTCGGGCTTACAGGCAAATCCGGCTGCGGTAAGACAACTTTGGCGCGGTGTATTTTAAAACTGATTAATTATGAAGGAGAAATCCTGCTTGACGGACAGAGAGAGGAAAAACCGCCGCCGATTCAGATGGTTTTTCAGGAGACGGGCGCGTCGCTAAACCCCTGCAAAAACATCGGCTGGCTAATGGAAGAGCCTCTTATTATTCACAGAATAGGAAACAAAGAAGAACGCAGGCGCAAAATCGACAGAATGCTCTTGCGCGTTGGCCTTGACCCGTCCTACAAAACGCGCCGCGTTCATGAACTGAGCGGCGGACAAAAACAGCGCGTCTGCATCGCCCGCGCCCTGATGACTTCCCCACGCCTATTAATCGCCGACGAAGCGATCAGTTCTCTTGACGTATCAGCCGGCGCGCAGATACTAAACCTTTTCAGGGAACTGCACAAAAGCATGGAGCTGACAATTCTTTTCATTTCGCATAACAAGGATGCCGTGGAGTATATTTGCGACAGGATGGCGGTTATGGAAAGCGGGCAGTTTATTTGAGAAGAGTTCACACTAAGAGTACAAAGTGACAAAGAACACAAAGAGCACAAAGAGAGAACAGATACGTCGCGCCGTTTCTCCCACCGCTATTCCTTAGCGTACCATGCAAGACAGGTACGCTAGTAGTCTGTAACAACTAAATATTTACAAAGCATTATTCCGAAATTTTATCTCGCAAAGGCGCAGAGACGCAGAGGCGCAAAGTTATTGTTTGAAATATTATCGTTATACCTTCATGATCCTTGTTTTAAAGATAATATATCTTTTATAACGAAAATCTATCGGACAAAAACTTTGCGTCCTCTGCGCCTCTGCGTGAGGTCTTCTTGTAAAGTTTTAGTCTTTACAATATACCAGAAAATTTGAGTGTCAATCACGCCGCATTTTCGGAATCATTCCCTTTTCACTAATTTTGTTTTGTCCATGTTTTACTTGATCCGTTTGCCCTCCTGTATGTTCCTTTGCCGCCGGCAAGATACTTTGCGCGCAAGTCGCCAGGGAATGGTGGTTGGGACCAGGAGTCTATTACACCAAAATTGCCGGAAGCAATCGTGCCTTGAAATGTTACACTGGTAAGGCCGTCGCGATCCGTATTAAAAGCCCCAGCCCCAATGCTGGTTACGCTATTAGGTATGGTTATATTGGTAAGACTGGTACAAAATCCAAAAGCGCTTTGCTCAATGCTGGTTACGCCGTTCCCGATGGTTACGTTTGTAAGTTTGGTGCATCCTTCAAAAGCGCTATTCCCAATCTTTTTAACGCCGTTTCCTATGGTTACGCTGGTAAGGCTGGTACAATTGCTAAAAGCATAATCCCCAATGCCGGTAACGCTGTCCGGTATGATTATGCCGGTAAGACCGTAGCAAGCTTTAAAAGCCCCGGTACTCTCGTAATCATTACTTCCATCCAAAATTTTTATAACGCTGTTGGGTATGATTACGCTGGTAATGTTACTGTTAAAACAAAAAGCTTTATCTCCAATGCCGGTAACGGGACTATTTTGAATGCTTGGAGGTATACGGACTTCTTTTTTTGAGCCAATATATTTTGTAATTATTACGCCGCCTTTTACATTTTGGTCCTTTTCAATCTGAAAATCACTTTCGGCGTTATACTGCTGGGCGTAAACCGGAATTATCGTCGTTACTATTAAGGCGATAAATAAAACCATTTTCCTGTTTTTCATATTAATACTCCTTATAATTTATTTACACCAACGGTGCTTAAAATATATTGATTTACTAAACCATAATATTTATTTCCATATTTCCTACTAAGTTAGGACAACTGGCGCATACTCCCTTATATGACATAAAAAAACGACCGTTTTTATTAGCTTATGCCCGTATGTAATATTGTTTACTTGTTTGAAAATAATTTATTGTTATTTATAAAAACATTGTGTGTTTATATTATTTTACTTGACAAAAAAATAAATTTTATGGTATTATTTCAATATATAGATTTTCCCTGAATAATTAAAATGCTTAATAAAAACGGTCGTTTATTTTAATCAATATTGGTAAAATTTAATGAAGAATTTCACACAAAGATCACCAAGTAACAAAGATCACAAAGTCATTGTCCGAAAGCCAAGCGTGAACTTCGTGCGAAAATTTTGCGTTATTCCAGCGGCGCAAAGTACCCGGTATTGTCGCGCCCGGATCTTTCCATTAAATAGACTTCAACTTCAATGGGGAGCCAGGCTCTACCGAAGTCTGTGGGAAGATGCGAAGTATATGTAAAGCTGTAAAGACCCGATGGGGTATCCGCAGTGCTTTTTATAAGTTCGCCGATGCCGCGGGGACGGTAAAGGGGCATCGCCCTGCCGCCTGTTTCTTTGCACAGGTACTCTACTTCCTGGGAGGCTTGTCCGCCGCCGATTATGATCGCGTTAAACACTATGCCGTTATTCGCAAGGTAAGCCGCCATTTCTGAAAGGTTGTACTGTTCAAACGCCAAATTGCCTAAATTGCCTGAGCCGATGTATACTACCGACCGCTTTGGGGCGGCATTCAGAAGATCGGAGGCCGCAAGGCGAAGGCCAAGATCAAAACGCCAGCGGGGAGTATTGCCGGCCGCGCCCCGTACCGCGTTTTCAAGGGAATTGGCGTGCTGTTCGCGGCGGGGCTGATCCGAGGCGGAAACAACTGAAACTATTTTTGTGTTACCCATTTCCTGTACGGCGCGGCTTATGTCACGCGACACTGCGCCAAGATTGTCGCGCATACGCGCCGTTACGTCAGATCGTTCTACAAGGAGGGAAATATCAGCGCCGCGATAGCGGTAGCCGGGGGTATACAATGTCTGATCCGCCGCAGATACGCCATTTTCAGTGAGGAGGAAATTATTGTTATCAAGACCGAGGATTGGGCGGCGTAACCTGTCTTCCACGGTAAGTTCCACTATTACTTTGGGGAAATTACTCGCGTCAATATTGCGTATCTGTACAAAGAAACCGGAAGCTAAATCGTCAAAACGGGTCATTATATTAACTTCGCTCGCGTTGAAATTTGCGGCGAGTATGCTGCCGTTGCTGTCCATTTCAGCGCACGTTATGCGCACACGATCTCCTCCGGCAAGCCCCAATTCGCGGACAATCGCGGAATCGGGATCTATCTGCACAATTCTGTTGCCGTCCGCGACTAGCATTGTGCCGTCGGAAAGGAACCTCAGGCTTTCAGGAGCTTTCAACCCTTCCACAGCCAAACGTCCCAGATAATTGCCATTGGGGTCGAACATATAAATTGTTTTTGCCGCGCTTTCGGCAATATAAATTTTACTGTTATAGGCGGCAATGCCGGTAGGTGACAGCAAGCCGGGAAAAATCGCGTTCTTTTTACCAAACGAAAGTATAAATGCGCCGTCAGGATCAAATTTGGAAATCCGGCTGTTGCCGTAGTCAACCACATACAGATAACCGTCTTCATCAACCGTTAGGTGCTGGGGGCCGACAAATTGACCGTTACCCAGGCCCCTTGAGCCGATATACGCCTGCCATTCGCCATTACTGCCAAGAATACTCACCCTGCCGCCGCGAAATTCTGACACATACATACGGCCGTCAAGCCCGCGCGCCAAATCATAGGGACGGTCGAAACCGTTAAGATGGCCGCGCTTGCGATCCCTGATCAATCCGTTTACGTCAATTTTAATAATTTCATTGCTGCCGTAAGCGGCTACCCATGCGGAGCCGTCGTTATTCGCCAATATCGATGTCGGCTGACGGTAAAGAACCGTGTCTTCTATCTTTCCCGGAAAACGCCCGGAGTTCACATAACGTATTCCGTCGTTTGCAATAGGCAGTAAAAAACGCCTGTTGGCGACCGTTTCTATCCGGGCGTTAAGCAGCATACCAACGCCTGAGTTTCTGCCGTATAGGTCAAGCGCCGCCCGCCATTGTCTTACCGCGGTATCTTCAAAACCTGAACGGTAGTACGCCTTCCCAAGCCAGTCAAGGGTCATCGGCTCGCCGGGGCGGAAGGAAAGGGCGCGTTCAAAAGCGTGAATAGCTTCGTTATACGAAAAACGGTAGTAGGCTTGCACGCCAATCCTGAATTCTTCCGCCGCGGCAAGAGCGGAAGGGCCTGTTCCGCCGGGAGGGGGATTGGGGCGGATAATGGGGTCGTCCTGCGCGTATAAAATTGAAACAACAAGAAAAAACGCCGTAAAAACGAAGGTTTTCTTCACCGCTTTTCTCCCGTTACTATTTTAAAATGCCAGATCGGATCTTCTTCATTGGGAGCGATATCAAGCGCCCTGCGAAGCCATGTGCGCGCTTCTATAACTTCGCCGCTTTTATAGTAAGCCCAGCCAAGAGAGTCAAGATACGCGGCGCTGTGAGGCCTGTAATCAACCGCCTTTCTGCAAAGACGCAGCGCGCGCATAATATCCAATCCCCTGTCGGCAAGAATAAAGCCCATACTGTTCATCGCGGTCGCGTTATTTGAATCAATTTCCAGAGTTTTTTCGTAAAGTTCAATCGCGCTCTTATACCGTTTTTGCACCCATGCGGCGTATGCAAGCGTATTGTAGAGTAACGGAGACTCAAGTCCGCCGGATTGCAGTTTGTTAAGTTCGTATTCGGCCATTTTAACGCGCTTGGTTATTACATAAATATACGCAAGCATCATTCTGCATTGATAAACACGCAGAACATGCTGTTCCGACGTTACTACCTGTTCAAGGGAAACCAGGGCTTTTTCATATTTTTTAAGTTTCGTGTAACACAAACCGAGATAATAGGCATGTTCCGTTTTTTCTTCAAAACTAAAAGATGAAGTGTCTTTTGACAAAAATTCTTTTAAGGCCTGCTCCCAGTTTTTCTCCCTGTAAAGGCGCACTCCTTCAAGAATTTTTTCATCCGCGCCGGATGTCGTTTTTTCTTCTTCAGACAATTCACCAACGCCGCTTTCCTGAGCAGCCATGATTCCC
>Ga0268262_10000737_pt1 | contig 42452 bp, 36 predicted proteins | sample TergutNc150P3_FD_190354 | JGI IMG/M metagenome (GOLD analysis project Ga0268262, IMG submission 190354) | Nasutitermes corniger P3 segment gut microbial community from laboratory colony in Florida, USA - Nc150 P3 (SPAdes) (version 2) | ecosystem: Host-associated > Arthropoda: Insects >...
CGTCGACCGATACAACCTCCGCCCCGGCGCCAGGTTGTTCACAAGACATCATATATCCACAGGCCTTACATTTTAAAAAACCTCCCGCAATTTGATCCATTGAGGAAGCACAAATCGGACAAATTAATTTGGTTTCTTTAGAAATATTTAACGCTTGTTGCCGGGAGGTACGCTTACTGCCCGAATCAATGCTTATAATCGGCGCAACTTTCTCGTTCATTGCATCATTTTAACAAATTCTGATCAAAATTATCAAGTCCCGCTATCAATGCCACCGTACCCCTCGTTTTTAACTTCAAATATGTAATGCAACATATCCATATTGTAATAATGTTTCATTACTTCGCTTGTTTTTTCCATCCCTATTCTTTTTGCCACATTTTGCGAAGCTTTATTGCTTTCCCTAATTATTGAATACACGCTCCTGGCATTTAATTTTTCAAAAGCGTATTTTTTACAGCCAAGCGCCGCTTCTGTCGCGTAGCCTTTGTGCCAATGTTTCTTTTTGAATAAATACCCTATTTCCAAATATTCATTCCCATCTAAATCCTGAATTGTTAAGCCGCATTGGCCTAAGAATTCTTTTGTTTCTTTGTGTATAACGGCCCATAACCCAAACCCATGCTGTGCATAATGGGCGACAATTAATTTATTGTACCAGCCTTTTACTTCATCTTCCGAAAACGGATGTTCATATGCATACATAACATCTTTGTTGCATAAAATTTCACACAAATCGTTATAATCGCTGTCAACAAATTCGCGTAAGAATAATCTGTCTGTTTCAAATATTGTTTTCATTTGTTACAGTGTATTCTTTTTCAAGCCTTTTTCAATACTTGCCGGTATTTGACATACGCCCCTTGAATAAACTCTAAATTTCCTCCATTATTGAACGCGGCAATATTAGCAAAAAAGGAACATAAAATGAAGCTATTCCATTCTCTCAGATTCCGGTTTGTCGCTCTTCTTTCCGTTTTCATTATTGCCCTAGTCGGAGTAATGTCCGTGTTGGAAATACGCCAAATTTCAAAATCGGTGTCTGAGACCTTTGCGGCGCAGGGCATTTTCATTGCCGAAAAAGCGGCCTCCCTTATTGACGGAGATTCTTTTGAGGCACTGGCAAAATCACGCGACTCAAACGACCCATTTTATGAAGAAACGCGGGTTAAACTGCTGGAATTGAAAAACTTTTCAGACTGTCTGTATCTGTACACTATGGCGCCGGTAAACGGCGATATCTGGCAATTTGTCATTGACGGCAGCGCGGAGCCAAGCGACACTGAAAATTTCTCTAATATCGGTGATGAAGAAGACACCAGTTCTTATGACAATGCGTTTAAGCAGGTATTGATTTCAGGAAAAACCGAGAGCGGCAATTTGGTAAAACAAGAAGAATGGGGATGGCTGATTTCGATTTATACCCCCATCAAAAATTCTGCCGGAAAAACTGTGGGAATAGCCGCCTGCGATTATAACGGCGAGCATCTTCATACCACCATTATTGCCAACATACGCCAGCAGATAATTATCGGCGGATTTTCCGTCCTGCTCGGTCTTGCGCTGGTTCTGTTTTTGCTACGACAGATTTTCACACCCCTCGGCAGAATCAACTCCATCCTGAAAGAGATTTCAATGGGCGAAGGAGACTTAACCGGAAAGATCGAAGCGAATAGGGATGACGAGATTGGGGAACTGGCGGGATATTTCAACCTTACCATGGAAAAAATCAGAAACCTTGTGGGAATAATAAAATATAAGATCAACGGGCTTAACCATACCAGCTTTGAGCTTTCCGCGAACATGGGAAAAACTTCTACAGCCGTGCAGCAAATTTCATCTAACCTTGACAATATGGAGAACCTTATGGTCAACCAGGAAAACGGTGCACTGGAAGCGGGTAAGGCGGTTGGAAATATTAAGCTCAATATTGACAACCTGAACAAAATGATAGAGGAACAGACTAACAGCGTTGATATATCATCTTCCGCTATTGAGGAAATGACCGCTAATATTCACTCGGTAACCCAGACACTGGCGGAAAACAGTAAAAATGTCGGCGCATTAACTGAAGCGTCTGAGAACGGCAAAACAGGGCTTCAGGCAGTTGCGCAGGAAATACGTGAAATAGCCCATGATTCCGAGGGGCTTCTGGAAATAAACTCGTTAATAAACAGTATCGCAAGCCAGACCAATTTGCTTGCGATGAATGCGGCAATAGAGGCGGCACATGCGGGAGAAGCGGGCAAGGGTTTCGCAGTTGTAGCAGATGAAATCCGCAAACTAGCAGAGTCGTCGGCGCAGCAGTCAAAGAGCACCGCGACGATGCTCAAAAAAATAAAAGCGTCCATAGATAACATCACCCAATCTTCCGACGAGGTGCTGGCTCGTTTTGGCGCTATAGACTCAAGCGTAAAAACAGTTTCCGAGCATGAGCAAAATATCCTTAGCGCGATGGAAGAGCAGGAAACAGGCGGAAAGCAAATACTGGACTCCATAAGCCGCCTCAGGGACATAACGGCATCGGTCAAAAAGGGATCTCTTGACATGGCGGAATCGGGCAAGACTCTGGTTAAGGAAACGGACGAATTCATAAATACAAGTGAAAAAGCGGTAGAGGGCATGAACGAAATACTGAAGGGCGTTAATCAGATAAAGGATTCGGTGAGCCATGTGAACGATATGAGTCAGGAAAACAACCGGAACTTCGAATCCTTAAAGCAGGAAACGCAAAAATTTAATACTACTGCCGGCGATGAGAAGCAAAAGCTCCTCGTAGTGGATGACGACGCTATCTTTCTAACAATGGTGGAAAAAGAATTAGAGGGTAATTACGATGTAGTTACTGCCAAATCGGGCAAAGAAGCGCTGGGCTTATTCTACCAGGGTCTTGTTCCCCAGTTAATATTATTGGACTTAATAATGCCTGATATGGACGGATGGGATACTTATAGCAGACTAAAAGCGATAGGCAGCTTGCACGACATCCCGATTGCGTTTTTCACGGCTTCAGACGATCCGAAAGACATGCAACACGCGCACGAAATAGGGGCGGTCGATTATATCAAGAAGCCCTGTAAAAAAGCCGATCTGTTACTCAGGATAGAAAAAATCCTGAAAAAATAGAGCTGCTAAACAAGCACGTACATACAGGGCTTGAAAAAACCGTCACCTGGTAACATAATTGAGGCATATGACCCAAACAACACAGCTCCGTTCATGGGCTACATTAAGTGAAGCAGGCAAGAACTTAACCCTAAAAAAATCAGAAACAGACGATAACAGGAGCCGTGTGCTTTTGGTATTCGACGCCCTGAACGATCTCAGCGAAAAACTAAGCAGACTGGAATATTTGATTAAAAGAAAAAACCTGGAACAAATTTTATACCAAAAGGGCAGGGAGTAATTATTTAAGCTCCGCAGTACCTCTTATAATTTAAGAAGCATTAATAATAACTCTGTGGTAAAAAATTTAGGTTGGTTCATTCACTAAATTTCCGGGGCATTTTCCAAAAGGTAGTTTTCCGCCTCTACATTCCATAGATTCCCGTAACGACCGCAAATTTCCGCAAGTTTCGCGAAGAGAGGATCGGCCTTGCCCATTGTTTCAAAGTCATCAATGGCGGCAAGCGGGATTTTTTTATGCGTGTAAATTAGCTTTTTACCGCCGGGAATTTTATCCAGGTCGATGGTTGCTTTAACCGCCGCGTCAAGGCCGCCGATGTGGGTGATCATAAAAACAGGGTTGAGTTTTCCCTGAGCCATCATCGCCAGGGATTCCTTCATGTCGTCGGTGTTGCCGCCTGAGGTTCCCACAATGTGGTGGGATTCGTAATGCACATTGTAAAAATTAAGGCCGGCAGAAAAAGCCGTATCCGTTGGGCCGGCAAAAAAGTTCAGACAGCCGTCCCGGCCCAAAAGGCTGTCGCCCATTTCCAGCACTGGCTTAACTGGCGCGAAGACGAAAACGTCATCGTATAGCCGTCCACCGTTCAAGGACTTCAAATGATCCACCAGATCAGAAATACCTTTGGTGTTCACATAGTGAAGCTCCACGTTGTTCTTTTTTGCTTCCTCAACGCTTAGGAGCTGGGCCGCCCTTTCAAGGCGCTTATCGTCGATGTCGGTAACAACAAGGCGTGACGGTTTTCTATCGTTATGAATTGCGTAATCAATAGCTCCAAGCCCCATAGGGCCTACCCCGGCAAGAAGGGCAAGGGAGCCTCCCTCAACAATCCTCATGGAGTGAACATAGGAACCGCCCTTCGTGTGGTATTGGGCGTTGAAAGCCCCAACAATGCAGGAAACAGGTTCCGCCAGAGAACCCATGAAAAAATTGTCCGCATGGTACTCCAAAAGACAGTCCATTTCCATTACTTCTTTGGGAATGACAATATAAGTCGCGTCCCCGCCTATGTACTCATACGAGTATCCGGGCGCCCAGAGCATCGGGACGCCGGAATCGTCAGGGTAATTCAGCGCGGGCTGGATGGCAAATTTATCCCCCGCCGAAAATTTTCCCGCCCATTTTGCGCCAACCTTTTCAATGACGCCGCAGAATTCGTGGCCGATAATGGGCTGGTTCTGAGCAAGGTTGTGGCGTACCCTTTTATGCGCCCCTCCCTGCACGACCAGTTTATGGCTGGACATACAGATCGAATCGGAAACAACTTTCGCCAGTATTTCATCATCGCGGATTTCAGGCAGTTCAAATTCTTCAAGCCTTAAATCGTTTGTTCCGTATAAGCGTATCGCCTTTGTCTTCATCTCCGGTTTTCCAAAACGGTTTTTTCATATTGATTTACTTTTTCAAGCCAGTCGATACCGGCACTCACTCCGGCGTTAAGGCACAGCTTATCCCAGACTGCCGGGAACGGCAGGGTCTTGAGCTCTTCCATCAAAGCAAGGCGCTCGTGGTACCTGTCCGCCAATTCGGCTTTCTTTAGCAGCTCCACCGGCTCAAGAAGAGCTTCCAAAAAGCCCTTCCGCAAACTGCGACTCCCTATAGTCCACGCCGCGATACGGTTGATCGACGCGTCAAAATAATCAAGGGCGATGTTTACCTGGTTAAGGTACTTGTGCCTGATTATTTCACGGCAAACCTCCCGAAGCTCGTCCGAGAAAATCGCAACGTGATCCGAATCCCAGCGAACTCCCCTGCTGAAGTGAATTAAGAGGCCCGGCACAAAAAGCATAATGGCGGAAATTTTGTCAGCAATAGTTTCGGTGGGGTGAAAATGTCCCGTATCCAGGCAGAGCCTGATCTGTTTCAAAGCGGCATAAGCCAGATAAAACTCATGCGAACCTACCACATAAGATTCGCTTCCAATCCCGAAGAGCTTGGATTCCACCGCGTCGGTAATTGTATTCGCGTCATATTTTATCGAAAGAATGTCATCCAGTGCGTCTTGCAGTCTTTTTCGCGGGGAAAGGCGGTCGGCGGGCATATCTTTTGAACCGTCGGGTATCCAGATGTCATTAACCGAGGCAGAGCCCTGGTTGCTCCCTAAAGCAGCCGCTATTTTACGCGAAGCCTTGGCGTGCCTTATCCAGAAATCCCTTATTTTAGGATCGGCGCTTGAAAGGGTATAGCCGGAATCGGCCATCGGGTGCGAGAAAAAGCTTGGGTTAAAATCCAGGGGTATCTTGTTTTTCTTTGACCAGTCCATCCATTTTTGAAAGTGCTCCGGTTCAAGCTCGTCCCTTGATACTTTTACCGCAGGCTCAGCGTAAAAGGTATGGAGGTTAAAACGCTTTGTTCCGGGAATAAGGGTAAAAGCGAATTCGGCGTCCGTTCTCAGTTCATCCCCGTTCCTAGCCCTGCCAGGATAATTGCCGGTGGTGAGAATACCGCCTCCGGATAGCCCGTCCGCGCCCTCAAAGCCTGTAACATCGTCTCCCTGCCAGCAATGTATGGATATGGGAATATCCATCGCGGCGCTTATCGCCTTGTCTGTGTCAACGCCAAAAGCGGCGTAAACAGGCTTTGCCAGCTCATAAGCTTTTTCAATTGTCTCCGGGTTTAGACGCGATTCCATGTTTTCCTCCTTGCTTTTCCTCTTTTCTTTACTTAGCTGAGACCTTTGCGCGATAGCGTTCCACTTCCCAGTTATTTATAAAATCAATTTTGTCCTTTGTCATAAACAGGGGCCCGCCGAAAGATTGCGAGTACACCGCAACCTTGATCGCGTCCCTGAAAAGTTCAAGCGCCAGTAAAGCGGCCTTTTTCGAGGCCCCAACGCCGAAGACCCCCAGACCCTGAACCGCAACAATTTTCGGCTTTCTTCCGGTTTTTTCAACAAACTGTGTCCAAGCATCCCGAAAACCGGCGCTTGTATTTGCCTCTATAAAAAGTGGCTCGCTTCCGGCATAGACAATGTGATCAGGCGTAAAGGCTGACGAGACCGGGGCAAAGGACGCGCGGTCTTTGACCAGCTCCGCGATTTCTCCGCTCCGCATAAAAGCCGCAGAACCTGCAAGGACAGCAAGTGTTTCGATAATATCGCTAATTTGAGGATCGTCCGATGTAATTCTTTCATCGGAAAAATCAGGACGCCGTTTTATCCCCGCGCCGATTTTCTTCATAATTTCATAGTATATTTCTTTTATGCCTTCCGCGCTGTTATCTCCAACAAATACGCCGTGGTTCTGCAAAAAGATGACAGCAGAAGATTTGCCGTTTTTGGATTTATATTCATCAATGGCGGTCTTTACGATTTTGGAAAGCACATAGCCGGGATTAACCGGAGCAATCCAAATGGCATCCTTGCCGAAAAATTCTTCCGCAGTTTTTTCTCCCTGCCGTGAGCAGGTAAGGCCGTTTACCAACGCCGGATGCAGATGCACAACAAAAGCAAACGGCAAAATGTCGTGCAGTAAGGTCTCTACGCTTGGCCGTTTTTTTTCTTCGCCTGCTTTTCTTGCGGCCATCAGGTCGGCAAGTACCGCGCTTTCCCGCTCGTCGCTTGATTCGGGGTACTGTTTTTCCCAAATCATCGCCAGGGCCTTTCTGTCCATTTTCACAAATGAATCGGGAACCGCTTCGGCAAGGGATATGCCCGATCCTTTGACATAAAGAGTACCCTCGTCCTTCCACGAAGTGTTTCCGCCTCCGGCGAGAACATAGTCGCTTTTTTTTCCGTAATAGCGGGAAATTTCAGTCAGCGCTTCAAGGCTCATCTAATCTTATGTTTTCCACGGCCCAATCATACATATCTTGATTGATTTCCACGTAAGGCAGAAGAATATCATTTCCTATTCCCGCTTTTCTCGAAAGATCCCTGCGGTCAAATGTATACTTTTCTAACATTTTCGCAGAGAATTGTCCTAAAAGCACCATATTTCCGTAGTCCGCTTCTTTTTTGTTGCTCCTTTTGAGTATTTCCCGAAATAAATCTTTAACAACCAGCGGCCTTTTAGATACACGCTTAACAACCGGCGGCTTCTCCTGGGGCGCTTCCTCGGCTGCAGGTGTTTCTTCAGGAGCAATCTCGGCAACTGGAGGCTCCTGGGACGTATCTTCAACATCCAGCGACTCCTGAAGAAATACTATATCATCATCTTCATCGGTCGGCGGCTCCTCTTTGGGTACACCCTCGACAGCCGACGGTTTTTCAGGCGTGTCTTCGGCTACCGGAGCAGGCTCCTCTTGGGACGCTTCCTCGATAACTGGCGGCTCCTTTAGCACATCTTCAGCATCCTTCGACTCTTGAAGAAATATTATATCATCGTCTTCATCAGTCGGCGGCTCCTCCTGAGGCGCGTCCTCGGCAACAGGCGTTTCTTCAGGCGCAATCTCGGCTACTGGGGGTTCTTCGAGCACATCTTCAGCAACCAGCGGCTCTTGAAATACTATATCCTCATCCTCATCAGTCGGCGGCTCCTCCTGAGGCGCGTCCTCGGCAACAGGCGTTTCTTCAGGCGCAATCTCGGCTACTGTAGGCTCCTCTTTGGGCGGTTCCTCCTCTTGAGGCGCTTCTTCTGCTGCGGGCTCCCCTTCCTGAGACTCTTCCTCGGTCGCAGGCCCCTCTTCCTGGGGCGCTTCCTCTTGGGGCGTTTCCTCGCTAGCAGGCTCCTCCTCCTTGGGTGCTTCCTCGGCTACAGTCTCTTCCTCGGCAACAGGCGTCTCTTCAGGCACATCTTCAGCAACCAGCGGCTCTTGAAATACTATATCCTCATCCTCACCAGTCGGTGGCTCCCCTTCCTGGGGCGCATCCTCGACCGCAGGCTCCTCCTCTTGAGGCGCAATCTCGGCTACTGGAGGCTCCTCCTGGGGCACTTCATCGGCAGTCGGTTCCTCTTCTTGAGGAGCGTCCTCGGTCACCGGTGTTTCTTCAGACGCAATCTCGGCTACTGGAGGCTCCTCCTGGGGCGCTTCATCGGCAGTAGGCGGCTCTTCAGGTGCAACTCCGGCTACCGGGGGCTCTTCAGGCACATCTTCAGCAACCAGCGGCTCTTGAAGTACTATATCCTCATCTTCGGCAATCGGCGGCTCCGCTTCCTGGGGCGCTTCCTCGGCTACAGGCTCCTCCTCTTGAGGCGCTTCTTCGTTAGCAGGTTCTTCCTCCTGGGGCACTTCCTCGACGACTGGCGTCTCTTCAGGCGCTTCCTCAGCCACAGGTTCTTCTTCCTGGGGTGCTTCTTCGGCAGCAGGCTCCTCTTCAGGCGCAACCTCGGCTACCGAGGGTTCTTCAGGCACATCTTCAGCAACCAACGGCTCTTGAAGTACTATATCCTCATCTTCGGCAACCAGCGGATCCTCCTCGGTTGCAGGTTCCTCCTCTTGAGGCGCTTCTTCGGTAGCAGGCTCTTCCTCCTGGGGCACTTCCTCGACGACTGGCGTCTCTTCAGGCGCTTCCTCAGCCACAGGTTCCTCTTCAGGCGCAATCCCGGCTACTGGGGGCTCTTCAGGCACATCTTCAGCAACCAACGGCTCTTGAAGTACTATATCCTCATCTTCGGCAACCAGCGGCTCCTCCTCGGTTGCAGGTTCCTCCTCTTGAGGCGCTTCTTCGGTAGCAGGTTCTTCCTCCTGGGGCACTTCCTCGACGACTGGCGTCTCTTCAGGCGCTTCCTCAGCCACAGGTTCCTCTTCAGGCGCAATCCCGGCTGCTGGGGGCTCCTCTTCCTGGGGCGCTTCCTCGGCAGCAGGCTCCTCCTCCTGGGGGGCGTCCTTGGCTGTCGGCGGCTTCATCTTATCAAGTATTTTGGTATCAAGTTTGTGCATCTTGAACAATATGTTCAATTCTTCCAATAATTTAGTAATTACTCTATTATATGAGTCATTTTTTAGAGCAATGCCAAGTTCAAAATTGTTTTCTTGCGAATGTTCATGCAAATTTAATGGGGCTATTATTAGAGTACTGCTTGTGATATACGCTACTGCATGAAAATCCGGCACACTAATAACATTTACATTTCGCATTGTTTTTTCTAAATTATCAATTTTTTCCTTATCGCTTTCCCTGGCGGGTTCCTGACACAAGATGACAATTTCGGCGGAAGACATTGAGAGTATTGCTTCTGTTTTTTCCGTTAAATCCAAATAAGGGGACAGTATAAGGATAAAATTTCTTTCTTTTTTAAGCATATTTTCGATTTCGTAATTTAATTCGGTTGTGTTTAACAGATCAATTGATTCCGACATTATTTGACCTCCCTTCAAAAGCATGCTATAATACAATACCACGGGTGGAAAAATATAGCAATATATCGTTTCTAACACGCAATTTTCGCTTACTTGACTTTATTAGGGACGTTATATATATGTATTAAGAGACAATTGGAGGGACTATGGATTTGGAAAAATTGAAAGAAAGAATTGATTCTACTAAAGTTGTAGAAGAATTGATTATTTTAGCCCAAAAAGTATTTGATAAAAACAGCGATGATGTCAAACAAGTCATTGAAACGTTTATTACGAAATCATATTTGATGGGTAAGAAAAATATGGTTAAGACAATTGATGACTGAAATTATCGGCAATAGGCTTTTTGGAGAGATTTAATATTCTTTAAGAGCGTAAGGCGGGTGTCTTACGCTCTCTGGGTTATTCCCTTCACCTTCTTCGACAGCCCTTCTTTGTAAGGGCGGTTTGAGGGAAAAGGGAATGTCTGCGCATGCGCTATTGCGTACGGCACAGGCTCCGGTAAAGCCCCTCCTGCTCAATCAACTCGGCATGACTCCCCGATTGGATAATACGGCCTTTTTGAAAAACATAAATAACATCCGCATTGCGAATGGTAGAAAGACGGTGCGCGATGGTCACGATTGTTCTGCTTCCGGCTATTTCGTTGATTGCCTGCTGTATCTGCTCTTCGGTGTGAACGTCCACAGACGCGGTTGCTTCGTCAAGAATTAGCACCGGAGCCCGGCAAAGTACCGCCCTTGCTATCGCTATGCGCTGTTTTTGACCGCCCGACAACTTAACGCCGCGTTCCCCTATCTGCGTCTGATAGCTATCGGGCATTTGCGTTATGTCATCGTGTATCCTCGCGGTCTGCGCTGCAGTTTTAATTTCCTCAAACGAAGCGTCGGGCCTGGCAAACGCGATATTTTCTTCGATAGTCCCGTTAAATAAAAATGTATCTTGTAAAACCAAAGAGATATTGCTTCGGAGGCTTTCCAGAGTGATGTCCCGCAGATCGTGCCCGTCAAGGCATACCCTTCCGCCAGTTGGATCATAAAACCTTGAAATAAGCTTGCTTAACGTGGTTTTTCCCACGCCTGTCGCCCCGACAAACGCGGCCATTTGCCCCGGTTTGATTTCAAACGACACGTCGTCAAGGACAGGAACGCCCTGAAGATAGGAAAAACTGACATTCTCGAAAACAATTCGCCCTTCCGCCTTTCCGATTGATTTGGCCGTGGGGCTGTCCTTGACGCTCTGCGGCGCGTCTAAAATCTCAATCACGCGCTCCGCACCGGCAAGCGACTGCTGGGCGGATTCCAAAAGCTGGGCGACGCCTGTAATTGGCGCGTAAAAAAGGGCAAGGTAAAGAAGAAAACCGACAACCTCGGAAACGGAAAGCTCAGCTTTATACGCCAAAAATCCTCCGAAACCGACAACAATAACGCTGCCGATGGAAGTCAAAAACTCCACGCTGGGATGAAATATGGCGCTTAACTTAAGGGCGCGAAGCATATTATTTGTAAAGTCTTTGCCTTTAACCAAAACTTTTTCAGAAGCGTAAGTTTGGCGTCCAAAAGCCTGTATTTCCTGTATGCCCGATAAATTATCCTGCAGCTGCGCGGACAATTCCCCTTGCGATTTTTGCGTCTTCCTGAAATTGGGGCGTACTTTTTGGCTGAAAAACCAGCCCGATAGCAGAATGAACGGAATGGGAATACAGGTTACAAGCGCAAGACGGGCGTTTAAGTTAAATAGTATAATTGTTACGCCTGTGAGGGTAACAAAATTTGTTATAATATCGGGAGTGATGTGGGCGTATATCAGTTCAAAGGTCGCGACATCGTTCATTACGCGGCTCAAGAGGTCGCCCGTTTGCTTGTTGTGAAAATAGTCCATGGAAAAAGACTGAATCGCGTTATAAACCTTAATCCGCAGTTCAAGTACAAGCCGCCACGCCGCCCTGTGCGAGCAGTAATTGGACAAAAACCGGAACAGGATGCGCGTCAGGTATAGGCCAAGCAGGCCGCCCGCCATCTTCAGCACAGTGATAAAATTTTCCCGCGTCATGCCGGCTGCCACGAGTCCCGTCATACCCGCCATTATTCTTGGAGCAATCAGGTTGACTGTCGTCAGCATAAGCGTGCCGAAAATCGACAGCAACAGCCAGCCCCTGTATCTTACAGCCTCTTTTGCTATGCGCCATAAAGTTTTCATTTTTTTCTTATAGGAGTATAGCCCAAGGGGTTGAGTTTGTCTTGGGCGGTGTTAGTATGGGTAAAATTTGGCAAAATTTGGACATATATTGGTTGATATGGGTAAAAAACGCGAAATTTTGGACATGAGTTGAATGACATGGGTAAGCTTTGGACATGTATTTGCGATATGGGTAAAAAACACGAAATTTTGGACATGAGCTTGCCAATATGGGTAAAATTTGCTAAAATTTGGACATGAGGAAGATTAAAAGCCTAGTCCCGTTATTGCCTATTGATACAGAAAAAATCGAAAGCAGGGCGGTTTTGCGCAAGGAAGCGCAGACACGCCAAATTTTGGCGGAACTAAAAGGATTTGCCCCGGTAATTCCAAATCAAAGCATACTGGTTAGCGCCATAATATTACAGGAAGCGCAGGAAAGTTCAGCCATTGAAAATATTGTAACAACCCAGGATGAGCTATATAAAAACCTGATCATACAGTCTCCAAGCATGGATTCATCGATAAAAGAAGTTATAAATTATCGGGAAGCAGTTTACGCGGGAGACGAAATCCTCAAAAAAAAGCAAATAATCAGCATCAGCGATATTGTGAAAATCCAGGAAACAATAGTAGAAAATAACGCGGGGATAAGAAAATTGCCCGGAACTACCCTGGTAAACAACGCAACCGGGGAAACCGTTTATACGCCTCCACAAGAATACGATGAATTGTGTTTTTTGCTGGATAATTTTTGCGCCTATTTTAATGACAAAGAAAACAGTTTGTGGAAAATGGCCGTTTTGCATTATCAATTTGAAACCATACACCCGTTCTATGACGGTAACGGGCGAACCGGACGAATATTGAACATTCTGTATTTGCTGTTAAAAAACCACATAGATACTCCTATTTTGTATTTAAGCTCGTACATAATAAAGCACAAGACCCAGTATTATAGTTTGCTGCGAGAGGTCAGGGAAAAGGATATGTGGGAAAACTGGATTCTTTATATTCTGGATGGGATAGAAGAGACGTCAAAACTAGCCCTGGAAAAAATAAAGTCGATAAAAGTCCTGTTGGAATCAACCCTGGAAAAGATAAAAGAGCGATGCCCCAAGATATACTCCAAGGAGCTGGTAGAACTGATTTTTGAAAATCCATATTCTAAAATAGATTTTTTGGTAAAAAAATTGAATATAAACAGGAAGACGGCTTCAAAATACCTTAAAGAGATGGAAGAAAACAACTTCCTGACGCATATTCAAGTAGGCAAGGAATTAGTCTATATAAACCATAATCTGATGAAAATATTGGCTATTTAGAACTCCCTTATATCAAAAGACCTCTCCACCAGTGCATCAAAACCGTCCTTCACAGCCGGATCCCCAGCCGCCTGCATTTGGAGCAGAATATTCCCCACCGCAGTTGCCTCCGCCGGGCCGGCAAAAACGGTTTTCCCCGTGTATTTCGCGGTCAGCGTGTTCAGGTATGCGTCTTTACTGCCGCCGCCAATAATTGAGATGGATGGGTATTTTTTCCCTGTGATCTTTTCAAGATCGTCAATCGCGGTTTTATAGCATTGCGCAAGGCTGGTGTAAACCGAAAAAGCCAGTTCCGCCGGGCTTTCCGGGACTTTTTTGCCAAGCCTTAAGTATTCGTTCTTTATTTCGGCTATCATGCTTTCCGGTGCCAAAAACTGCGGCAGGTTAATATCTATTGTCCAGTCTTTCGGTGCCGTTTTTTCTGCCTCTCTGGCCATGTTTTCCAGCTCCGCAAAACTATACGCGTCATTAAGCTCATGGCGGACGGATTGAATTACCCAAAGGCCCATGATGTTTTTCAAAAAACGGATACTGCCGTTGTGGGCTCCTTCGTTTGTGTAGCCAGCTTCTCTGGCTTCGTCGCTCAGGACAGGGTCTCCGGTAACACCCAAAAGGCTCCATGTGCCGGAACTTATATACAGGGAATCCTTTTTTACCGTTGCAACCGCCGAAGCCGTATCGTGGCTCGCAACCATTACAACATTAGTATTCATGCCAACATCGTCTTGTAGCTCCTCGTATAAGCATCCAATCTCATAGGGAGGCTCCCGGACAGGTTTCATAAGTTTTAGAGGAATTCCAAGTTTATCGAAAATTTCTTCGGCCCAGACTTTTTTCCTTGCGTCCAGCAACGCAGTGGTTGAGGCCATCGTATATTCGCTGTACTGCTTGCCAGGGAGATTTCCCGTAAGGACCTGTGAAAAATATTCCGGAAGTTGCAACATACGTTCCGCCTTGTCCAGCCTGCCGGAGGCTTTATCGGCAAGCAGTTGATAAATTGTATTGAAAGGCTGATTGGCAATGCCCGTGATCCTGTATCGGTCTTCAAAAGACATTGAGGTATTTAAGAAGGCCTCAGTCCTTGAATCGCGGTAGGCAAAAACCGGCCAAATGAGCTTTCCATCCTTGTCCAGCAGGACATAATCAACTCCCCAGGTGTCGATGCCTACGGAACGTAATGTTCCGACGGAACGCAGGGTTCCGCCAGACTGCTTTTCTTTTATCCACTGCGAACACGCTTTAAGGCCGGCAATTATTTCGTCATAAATTAAACCTGTACCCCATAAAAGAGAATTGTCTTTTTTAACGGGAGCGTTGTTAAACCGGTAGACCTCTTGCAGAATGAGTTTTTCATCTTCGACACAGCCAAGAATATGCCGCCCCCCGGAAGCGCCCAAATCAATTGCCAGATAATAATCCTTCATATAATCCTCTTTAAACAATCGCAATTTTCTACAATAATAAATCCAACAATTACGAATATCAAGGAGAAATAAAAAGGAGAAATAAATGAGAAGAAACTTTTTCGCGATGCGGCTAAAACAAGGCTGTAAGGATGAATATAAAAAACGGCATGACGCAATTTGGCCTGAGCTAAAGGCGGAACTCCGAAAAGCCGGGGTTTCCGATTACTCAATTTACCTTGACGAAAAGACCAATACCCTGTTTGCTTTTCAATACCTGGCCGATGACGCGACCGACGGGGAACTTGCCCAAAAGGACATTGTAAAAAAATGGTGGCACATGATGAAGGATATAATGGACACAAACCCCGACGAATCCCCTGTAAGCGATCCGCTGGTGGAAATGTTTCACATGGATTAGTTATTCCACGTTCAATATTTTGATGTCTTTTAGCTCACGCCGCTGACCGGCATAAAGGCCGTTTGCAAATCTCAGCTCAAATACGCTTTCATAGCCTTCAACAGTTACAGTCCGGTGCTGCAGCTCTCTTAGCAAGCGATCATCTTCCCTTGAAACGTACCATTCCTTGTCCGGCCCGGTGATTACTATTTCAGGTATTGGTCCGCCACCAACAAGCCTTACTATACCGGTTACCTGCACAAACACGATTTTCATCGCTTCGGGTTCTACCGCCTCGTTTTTTTCCACGGCATTTTTCCCTAAACTAATCTCTTGAATGTCAATTGTCTTTGTTTCGGCTTTTTCCTTTCTGCCCAAGGCCGGCAAAACAGCCGTGAGGCATAAGAAAAAAATACTGAAAAATAAAAAATGTCTGTTACTCAAGTATTTTAATTCCTTTTATTGGCTTGGTTAATTCAAAAGAGAACTCGTTCCCAGAGGACGGCCTCTCAAGTCCGTTTCGCCTTAACATATCCCATGGGCCAATCGCATAGGAACCCGAGAAACTAGCCCCTGCGACAGAGCGGCCTGACGCGTCTGCCTCAGTGTAAGAAGCAGCGACGCCGGTCGTTGTTCCGCTTTCTAACCCACCTTTGATATTATTGGTATTCGCGTTATAGGTAAGCATTGCGCCGCCTGAAAAAGTTTTGGTATCGCTTAGGGCATTGCCGGATTTGTCCAAGCCCGCATAGCGTACAGATTGTTTGCTCCCCGGCAGTTGATAATCGTCTGTGATGCTGTAGACCCCCTCTCCGGGAGCAAGATAAACACTGGTAACACCATCAGGCGCAGTATTAGCCTTTACGTTTTTCAGCACACTATCGTTCTTGTAGCCATAAGGGCCGCTTGGGGCATTGATGTAGTTGGCCGCCAGCCAGTTTTTAAGCAAGGTTCCCCAGTCATCGTAATTCATCCCGGTCATGTACTTATTGGCAGCGCTTGTAACTGCCTTATAGTCATAATTACCGGAAGTAATTATATCATAATAAATATCTTTACTTCCGGCCTGGAGCCTGAGCCACTGGAAGAAAAGATAAGTAGTTGCGTAATCATCCATAAGCGCTTCCTGGTCTTCGCTTTCACGGTTACCCCAAACAAAGAAATTGTTACCCTTTCTAATCAATCCCGACGGATCCTGATTATACCAGAGCCACCTGTCTATGGGATGCGATCCCATAATCAGCCATTCGGCTGTGGTCGAAAGACCTTCGTCAATCCAAAGATCCATAGGATAAAAATATTTATCATCATGCCTTATTAGTCGGCTGGTTACAGAATTCATCATATGCTGCATTTCATGGGCAAATGTAGCGTTAGAGTCCGCAGTACCCGGCTTTGAAGGGTATGTATCAATGTAAATCATGTCGCATTCATTTGAAGTTCTATAAGTATTTGTATCATAAAAATTACCATCCCAAAAATAACCAGCGACCCAGGAAGTACCGGGGCTGTAACCGTCCCTGATATCCAAAAGAAGTATACACAGCTTCCCGTCCTCATCCCCAATATAATCGGCTAATTCCATAGTGTTCCAGACAACACCGTTTTGATCTTTAACTTGAATGCCAAAGGTATCCAGCATTTTTGGCAGGATATTATCTTCATAGGCTTTTGCCATCGAATTTGCCGTAGCAATGCTGACACCTGCCTCTTTATCGGCCCACACACTGCAATTTTTGCTTTGGGCCAGAAGATCCGCGTCAACCTGGTAAAAATTTCCTGTTACCAGATTTTGAGCCCAAAACTTCCTGGAAGGAACGTCTGTCGGGTTGTTTATAGTACCCGAATCGCTGCCGCCACCGATCTGTATATCACAAGAGCAAAAAAGAAACGCGAAAATGCAACAATACAACAAAAATTGTTTTATCTTCATATAAACTCCCATTAAACTCCCATATCTTTCAGTATATCCTTCATTAAACATCCCATTCCACAAAATGTCTCACTTAATAATGCCCGATTTGAATAAAATTGTAAATATGTGCATAATAGCATAATGCTATACATTGAAAGCCGGAAAACAAACCCCCACCATAACCTTGCCCTGGAACAGTTGGTTTTTGAAAAGCTAGGGGGGGAAAACGATTGCTTCATGCTTTGGCAAAACAACAATTCGATAATAATCGGGAGGCACCAAAACACCCTGGAAGAGATCGATTCGGATTTTGTTAGGGAAAATAGCATCACCGTGGCGCGCAGGCTGTCGGGGGGAGGCGCGGTCTACCACGACCTTGGCAATCTGAACTTTACTTTTATCACGACTGCGGACAAACAAAAGGGTATAGACTTTTCCGCGTTTTGCGAGCCCATTCGCAAAGCCCTTTGTTCATTGGGAGTTCCGGTGGAGTTTTCAGGGCGCAACGACATGACCGTAGAAGGAAAGAAGTTTTCCGGCAATGCCCAGTACGTCAAAGACGGAAAGGTAATGCACCACGGAACTATTCTATACGATTCGGATCTATATATCCTTTCACGCGCCTTAAAGCCGCCCAGCGACAAGATCGAATCAAGGGGCATCAAGTCCGTTAAAAGCCGGGTTACAAATATCAGACCCTACATGAAAACCGATATGCCTGTTACGGACTTCTGGACAGCCTTAAAAAATTATTTTTTTGAAGCGTTTGATATGCGGGAGTTCGCGTTGACCTCAGCTTATAACGCCGAAGTGGAAGAACTCAGGCAAAAAGTTTACTCCCAGTGGAGCTGGAATTACGGGAACTCCCCGCCCTACTCCCTACGCAAAGTCCGCAGAATCGAGGGCTGCGGTAAAATTGAAATCCTGCTTGATGTGGCAAAAGACGGAATAATAAAAAACATTGCCTTTTACGGCGATTTCTTTGGAAATCGCGAGCTTTCGGAGCTTGGGGAAAAGCTGGTTGGGCTCCATCTTGAACATGGCGAATTGAAAGCCGCCCTGGAAAAGCTGGATTTTTCAGAGTACATTTACAATTTGACGATGGGGGATTTTCTTGAGTTGCTTTTTTAGTATTTGAGGGAATGGGGAATGGGGAATAGGAAATGGATAAGAGGATATATATGCGTATTAATTCTTGCTTCATTTTTATCCTGCACGAGCAGACCGACAGTTATCGAATCCGTCCCGCCGCGAATAGAACCACCAATAGAAACGCCTATAGTGCCGCCAATAACGGAATTAACCCCGCCCCCGGTAACGATAACGCTGTCACCCATCGAATTGGCAATTCAGAAGGTTAAACGGAATTCGCCCGACATAAGGAAGTACTATATTCTCGACAAAAACGGGGATATTACGGTAAAGGGCGAATTCTGGGAAATTTCGCAAAACCAGGAAGAACCGGAGCTTTTTGAAGTGGTATACGGCATGGATTTCGCTGGCGAATTGTCGGCGGATTCCGGCTACACGCTTCCCTTTACCCTGAAATCAAATAAAACCGACATGGTTGTAAGCGACAGTTTTCTTTGGAAACCACAAAAAGATTCAGCCGGCTTATTGCTCACGTTTGATGATAATTATGTGGAAACATGGGAAAAAAATTTTGATCTGTTTGACAGCTATAACGCAAAGGTTACTTTTTTTGTACAGGGGGAATATTTTTCTTTTTGCCAAATGGCTTTGGAGCGGGGCCACGACATTGGATACCACTCAAAAAATCATCTGGATTTGAGAAATGTTTCCAGGGAAGTTTTTATCAGGGAAACGCTTACCCCCATTGAGTCCTTCCGAAAAGCCGGCATACCTCTTTATTCTTTCGCGTATCCTTACGGCTTTTACAATTCGTGGATGCATGGGGAATTGTTAAAGCATTATTCGATTCTTCGCGGTTACGGCGTTACTTTTCGCTTGTACGAAAGTACGCAAATCCGAAACGCTTTTATTTCCTCAAGGGCACTTGATAACACTTTGTTTGTCAAAGATGAAGATTTCATGGCAGCAGTTGACATCATGCTGAGGACAGTGAAGTTTATCGGGGGGGGCCTCGTATTGCCCCTGACTACTCACGACATTTCCAACACCGCGGTCTGGGGAATAAAACCGCAGCGCCTTGAATACGTTTTACAAACCGCCAATGATCTACAGTTGGTTTTTTACACTTATAAAGACCTGATAGACTTTTAAGCGCCATATTCATGTTTGTTTTTATTATGATTGTCATATTTTAATTGACAAATTTGTAAATAATTACTAAAAATAACAAATATGGAGAAAGAAATGAAATATTTTAAGTACGTCTTCTTGGGTATATATTTTTTCATCGGCGGGATTATTTTTTCCCAACAGATAATATTTAAAATTGGTGATAATATCATAGAATATATAAGTAAAAATCCTCCACAATATATAGCAGAAGGCACTTTTTTGTATAATATTCCCGATGGAGGAATAGATTTATTAGTATACAAGACTGAAACATCAGAAAAAGATACAAAATTTCTTGTACAGGGTTCAACTGTTTTTGGAGTTATGCAATATGAAAACAATACCACAAAATTATTATACGATATTACCGGAAATGGAAAATTGGACATAAGCCATGATTCTTTATTAATACCATTTTGGGTTCTATCAAAATCCGCACATACTAAAGTATCCAGGAATAATAATATATTACGTTATTTGGATAATGGCATAAAAATGTTTAATGACAATGATAATCCATATACAAATGACGCAATGAGAAAATATGTAGCGGAATTTTCTTCACTTATAAACATCTCAACTGAAAACAGGGACTTGTTTTATGGTATGTTGGAATATTATCGGCTCGCGCAATATCCGGCTTTGGCGTTAATGATCATTTCCGAGCTTGGTATACGCTATAATGAAAGGTTTGGTAATATACATCCGCTAATTTCATTGCATATAGCTGAAAGCTTAATAAATTCCGGTAATAATGAACTCCCTGTAGGATATATTAACAATGTATTATCAACTAATCCCAATTGTGTGCCGGCAAAAGTGTATAGTTGGCAATTGGAAAAAGACCCAGTAGCAAAACAAAGAAAGTATAATGAGTTAAAAACTAATTATCGAAATCATTGGATAGTTAAGCAAATATAGGACCTAACGGGCCAGTAACCCCGCCAGCGCAGGAATTGTAACAAAAGTCCCAGCCGCGCCGCCCATCTGGGAAAGAAAGAAAACAAGCAGGGCCCGCGTAATGCGGTTCCGGTAAAAGCCCTTTAAGCTTCCCACATCGTCGATAATTGCCTGAGCGTCAATTACCCTCGGCTTTTTAAGGCTGACCTGTACCACGCCGGAGAAAAGCCCAACCCCGATAAAAGGAGTAAAAGTCGTAATGGGCGCGAATAAAAAAGACGCCAGTATGGCCAGAGGATGGCCCAGGGCTATGATCGCTCCAAGAGCCGCAAGGGAGCCGTTCCATAAAATATACGTGCGCAGCATGGAGAGGCTTACCCCCACGCCGCCCCTTAAAAAGCCGCTGACAAAAAGCGCGAGAATGGCCAATGGAATAATAAACGGCAGGGCCTTTGAAAGAAAACCTCGGGGCGGCATTTTAATTAAAGCGGAAACATCCACGTCTTTTTCCCCCGCCGATATTTTTTCCATCCAGTCTTTTATGCCCTGCATGTGCCCTGCCCCGACCACCGCTACAATGCGCTTTGCTTCTACCGGAGTACTGGACCAGATTTTCGCGGCAAGGTACTGATCCCGCTCGTTGATGAGGGTTTCCTTTACTTCGGGAAGATAATCCGCAAGCTCTTCCATCATCCCGTCAAGTTCGCTGCGGTTTTTTAGGTTCTCGATTTCCTCGGCGCTCAGCTTTTCGGTGGTAAAGGCGCTCGCAAGAAGCGCCGAAAGGAGTTTGCTCTTGCTCCAAAGCCCGCAGCCGGTCCAGGCCCTTCGCAGGGTAATCTGTACTTCCCGGTCGCAAAGGGCATAGGGAATGCCAAGCTCTGAAGCAATATCCAGGGCCGCCTTCATTTCCTCGCCGGGTTTTACCCCAAGCTCCGCCCCCATTCTGCGCTGAAAACCTGAAAGCACCAGGTTGGCCATAAGAAGAAAGCCCTTGCCCTCCTTAAAGACCTTGATCATGTTAAGGTTTTCCCAGCTTTCCTTTTGGGTAATTGAAGCGTAACGGCCTTCATCCAGCTCAACGCAAATCAGATCGGGTTTCTCCTCCCGGATTATGGCGCTTACTTCGTCGATGCTTTCCCGGGAAACATGGGCTGTGCCTATTAAAACAAATTCTTTCCCGCCAAGAGGTAAAATCATTTTTGTATCGTTCATGAGGACTCCGACTCCGTTAATTTGTTTTATTTAAGGCCGCGATCCGCAAGGATCCACTCGTTAAGCCGCCATTCGGGAATGGTCTGTGCTTTTGTTTCAGCTACAAATTGATAGTACATATTCGCCGTACTTGCGTTGCCCCTGACCTCGTAATACAAAGCCATATAAAACATCATTCTGGCTTTTAACGTTAAATCGGTTGTCCTGTCAATACGGGTTATCATGTCGCTTTCCCCCAGATAGTTTCTGGAAGTAAAATCGTAAAAAAGCCGTACCATGTACCATAGAAGAGTATCCCGCGTAACCTTGGCTTGAACCTGGGCAAGAAAAGTCCTGGCGTTTGCGAGGCTTTCAGGACGATTATCCGCCCGCATCTGGTTTATTGCCGCCAAAAGACCGTAACAATGCTCATTTGGGGCCTGCCTGTAGGCTTCCATAAAGGCGTCCCTGGCTTCCGCCCATTTTTCGTTCTTCATTTTATGAAGCCCCAGCCCTTCCAGCGCAAAGTAATAATCCGGCTTTAGCTTCGCAAGTATCGCGTAGTCCCTCTCGGCTCCGTCAGTGTCGCCAAGATCGTCTTTTAACCCGGCAGTATAAGCATAGGCTTGGTACTCGGCGGGATTAATTTGAATGGCGCGGCTAAACTCTTCAAGAGCCTGGCTCCTCCTGTTCATCTCCAAAAGCAGGTTTCCGCGATCAATGGCGATCCAGTAATCGTTGGCCGCGAGTCTTTTTGCCTCGTCGTAATCGGCAAGGGCCTGTAACATAAATCCCCTGCCCCAGTAAAACCGGCCCCTTTCCGTCCGCGCATCGACCATGTCCGGGTAAAGCCTTACAAGCTCGTTAAGAAGATATTCGGCGTTATCCCATTCGGTGTTCATGCGATAGGCCCTGGACAAGCCTATCAGGGCCTCGGCGTTCCTGGGATTTTTGACCAACACCTGGTCAAAATAGGAGGCCGCAGCCTTTATAGCCCTTGACTGAAGGCTTACGTTCCCCAGGGCAATAAGAGCCTCGATGTTTCCCGGCTGAATCTTTATTATTTTTTCCAACGCAGCCTGCTGCTGCCTCTGCCTTCCGGAAACGGCTTCGATGGAGGCCAGAACAAAAAGCGGCTCCGTGTTTTGCGGTTCCGCCGCGGCGACAGCTTCCGCTATGGCCCTGGCCTCGGCGTATTTACCCGCAGAACTCAGCACCGACGCTTTTAGAAGTTTAATACCGGAGCTGTCCTTTTCAGGCGGGGGAATTGCGTCGAAAAGGGCAATCGCCTCGTTGAATTTGGAAGCCGAAAGAAGCTCCGCCACCCGCGTCAGCACGGATTCCGCAGTTTCCGCCTGCGCGTAAACAAAGCCCGCACCGTAAAAAAGTACCAGTAAAAGAAGAAAAAGCGTAATTGGCAAGCGTAAGCGCTTCAAAACATCTCCCCGATGACAATATAAATGCCATCATGCAAAAAGTAAATGCCTGTTTGCAGGGAACAACGCTCCCAAACAAAACCCCAGTCACTATTATGATCGGCTAGTTACATTTAAATAAACATAAGTATCTACCACGGAGTTACATTGGTTTTCTGCAAGAAAACGAATATAGTTATAGTGTTTTAGCATGTCTTGAAGCGGGGTAACGTATGTCAATTCTCATCCTTGAAGACGATGTTGCTCTGTGCAAGGGCATGGAGCTCGCCTTGAAAGCGCCGGGCAGAGAGTTTTTGCTTTGCCATTCCGTGGCGAGTGCAAAGAAACAACTGCAAAACGGCGAGCCTGATTTGTTCATCCTGGATATAAATATGCCCGATGGTTCCGGGCTGGACTTCTGCAAGGAACTCCGCGCTGGAGGATACGCCACGCCCATCCTTATGCTCACGGCGAACGATACGGAACTGGATATGGTGACGGGACTGGAAAGCGGCGCGGACGATTACGTTACCAAGCCCTTTTCGCTTGCCGTGCTTCGGGCGCGAATCGACGCTTTATTGCGGCGCGGTTCCTCCCATAAAGACAGCAAGGCATTTAGCGGCGATTTTATGTTTGACTTTGAAACTATGCGCTTTGAAAAGAACGGTAAAGCCGTCGAGCTATCGAAGACGGAAGCGCGTCTACTGCAACTGCTTTTCACGAACAAGGGGCAGACCTTGACCCGCGAACGGGCGCTTTCGGCGATATGGCCTGACGGTACGGAATATGTTGCCGAAAACGCGCTGTCCGTGGCTGTCAGGCGGCTTCGCTCGAAACTGGAAAACGACCCGTCGAACCCGCAGTTTATCAAAACAGTTCATGGTATAGGGTATAAATGGACGGCAAGCCTGTGATTTTCGGGCACGATAAAAAGCTGCTCCAAAAATTGGACGCAATGCTTGACGAGGCAATAGCGGGGACGTTTCAGGCCCAGTCGTTTGACGAAAGCCTGCTGTCAAAAATCGAGTCGAAAATGGCGCGCTTTCTTGAACAATCTCTGCTTAAGCATGAGCAAATCGCGAATGAGCAGGAGCGCGTCCATTCGTTGATTAGCGATATATCCCACCAGACGAAAACGCCGCTTTCCAACGTTGCGCTCTATACACAACTTCTGGCGGAACAAGATTTAACAGACGAACAGAAAAAGCTCGCGGAGCAAATTTCCGCAAGCGCCGAAAAACTGAATTTTCTAATACAGTCGCTGGTTAAAACGTCGCGCCTGGAAAGCGGCATTATCAAAATCGAGCCGAAACCAGGCAATGTTTACGATTTGATTTCCGCCGCCGCAGCTGAGTGCGAAAGCCTTGCAGTCGCAAAGAACATTACGCTCTCCATTATTCAGGACACGCCTATCACTGCGTTGTTCGATCCGCGCTGGTGCATCGAGGCGCTTTTCAACATCATAGATAACGCCGTTAAATACACGCCTGAGAACGGTTCAGTACGCATCTCCGTGACGGAGTATGAAATGTTCGCCAGAATTGACGTAACAGACACAGGGCGCGGAATCCGCAAGGAAGATTTGCCAAGAGTGTTCGGACGGTTCTGGCGCGCGCCAGAGTCCGCCGACAGTCCCGGCGTCGGAGTTGGCCTGTACCTTTCGCGCCAGATTATCGCGTCTTGCGGCGGGTATATAAAAGCGAATTCGCAAATCGGCAAAGGCTCCACATTCTCTGTGTTTCTTTCAAAATTGTAAGATTTCAGAAAGACCCTCGAAAGAACCTGTATTTATACTACATTTGCTATTTCCATTTTTGGAGGTCATTTCATGAGCATTCTGAGAACAAATAACCTGAAAAAACACTACGGCGCGAGCGCGGAAGTAAAAGCGATTGACGGCGTTGATTTTGCCGTGGAATCCGGCGAATTTGTGTCAGTCGTCGGCAGTTCCGGAAGCGGAAAGTCCACGCTTCTGCATTTGCTAGGCGGGCTTGACCGCCCAACGGACGGAACGGTCGAGATTAACGGCAAGCTGATATATTCCATGAAAGACGACGAGCTTACGATTTTTCGCCGTCGCAATATCGGTTTCGTGTTCCAAAGCTATAACCTTGTCCCCGTATTGAACGCGGAGGAAAATATCATGCTTTCGATTCAGCTTGACGGCAACAAGCCCGACATGGCCTATATCGACCGCGTAATTGAAACGCTCGGCCTGTCCGAAAAGCGAACGAGCATGCCGAATCAGCTTTCGGGCGGCCAGCAGCAGCGCGTGGCTATTGCCCGCGCTCTGGCCAGCAAGCCCGCAATCATCCTGGCGGATGAGCCGACAGGCAACCTTGACAGCAAAAGCGGTATGGACGTGATGGGCCTGCTAAAAGTCAGCGGTTCGACCTTCGCTCAAACGATCGTGCTGATCACCCACAACCCGGAAATCGCGCAGATGGCGGACAGAACCGTCCGCATAGAGGACGGGCGCGTGGTCGGAGGCGCTGTGCGATGAAAGTGGCCAACAAAGGGATTATCCGCAAACTGGCGGCGCGTTTCCTGAAAGCGGGCATGACGCGCAACATAATCGCCGTGACCGCCATCGCGCTCACGTCGCTCCTGTTTACAAGCGTATTTACGATTGGCGGCAATATGATAACCGCCATTCAGGACCAAACCATGCGGCAAATAGGCACGTCTGCCCACGGCTGTCTGAAATACCTGACGATGGAGCAATACGAAAACTTCGCGAAGTCGCCGCTCTTAAAAGATATTTCATATAGCAGGCTTATCGCGATTGCGGAGAACGAAGCGCTGAAAAAAGAACAGTGCGAAATCCGCTATGCCGAAGATAAAATGGCAAGGTGGGGGTTTTCGTATCCCTCTGTGGGCAGAATGCCGCAAGCCAAAAACGAGATTGCCTGTAACACCATCGTCCTGGACGCGCTTGGCGTAAACCATGAAACAGGCTCGAAAGTCCCGCTTGTGTTTACCGTTGGCGACAGGACATACTCGCAAAGCTTTGTCCTTTCCGGCTTCTGGGAAGGCGACCGGGTTATGCGGGCACAGCAAATTTGGCTTTCAAAGGAATATGCGGTTTCTGTGCTTGGCGAAAACGCAGTCGCGCTCGCCGGTAATTACGCGGGAACCATCAGCGCGGACGTCTGGTTTGGCAATTCCTTTGACATTGAGGGCAAAATACTGCGGCTAATCGCCGAACGCGGCTATGCCGACGGCGAAATTCAATACGGCGTGAGCTGGGCTTACGCCGCGAGCAGAATTGACCTCGACCCAACGACGGTTATGCTCGCCGTGATTATCCTCGCCCTTATTCTGCTGTCGGGATACCTGATTATCTACTCTATCTTCATCATATCCGTAAACGCCGACATCCATTTTTACGGCTTGCTGAAAACAGTCGGTACAACAGGGAAACAGCTCCGCAAAATCGTGGCTTTGCAGGCACTCGTTTTGTCGGCGGTCGGGATTCCTTTCGGATTGGCTCTCGGTTACTCAGGCGGCGTCCTTTTGTCGCCGCTTTTGCTAAGGATTTTGTCCGTTGGCGATAGCACGGCGCGAACCGCGAACCCGCTTGTTTTTATTTTCGCGTCTGCGTTCAGTTTGCTGACGGTGTTCATCGGTTGCCACAAGCCGGGGCAAACCGCCGCACGGGTATCGCCCGTCGAAGCGGTTAAATACAGCGGCGTTTCTGCGGGCGGCAACAGGAAAACGAAAAGGACGCTCAAGGTTACGCCGCTGTCTATGGCCTGGGCTAACGTCACACGCGAAAAGCGCAAGCTGTGCGTTGTTGTGCTGTCGCTGTCGCTCTCGTTGATTCTGCTTAACAGCGCGGTCTCGGCGACGAAAAGCTTTGATATGGACGCTTATGTGTCCGGCTCCATCACCAGCGATTTCGCCGTGGCGGATTACACCCTATTCAGCGCGGTCGCGTCGAATAAAAACACCGAAGGCGTTACGGCGGATTTTTTGCGCGAAGCCGAAGCGCGGGGTGCGGAGAAAATATCGAATATATACTATAACAATTTCGCCGATTACAGCGTGGAGTATCCTGTGACAGGCCCGCAGGTTTACGGCGTTGGGAAAAAAGAATTGGAAAGTTTCTCTGACGTTGCCTACCAAAAACTGCGTTCCGGCAATTACGCCATCGTGTCAAAACACGTTATCGCTTACGGAGATAACGCGGTCATGGTTCCCGAAGTCGGAGACAAGCTGACCCTAACGAACGCTAACGGGTTTGCTCGCGATTTTGAAGTTATATCTTTAATGGACGAGTACCCTTTTCACCTTTCGGCAAGGTTTCGGTATGCAAATTGCTTGGACGCTATACTCGCAGACGATGTATTTCTTGACTTCTACGGCGAGGTTCAGCCCATGCAAACCAACATAGACGTAAGAGCGGAAAACATACCCGGGTTTGAATCATGGCTCGGCAGTTACACAACCAATCAACATACCCCGCCGCAGAGCAGCGGGGTATGTTGTTCTCATAAGGTATTGGTCTCGGGTTTCATACCTTATGACCGCCCCAGAGGGGCGGGGTATGAAACCCTCGCCACGAATCAAAACCCAAATCTGAGCTACATTTCGCGCGAAACGCTCAAAGCGGAGTTTGCCGGATTGCGGACAACCTACCTCGCGTTAGGCGGCGCTATGTCGTTTATCCTCGCCTTAATCGGCATCCTGAATTTCATCAATGCGGTTGTCGCTTCCATAATCGCCCGCAGTCGCGAGCTTGCCATGCTCCAGAGCGTGGGCATGACGGGAAAACAGCTTCACTGCACGCTGTTTTACGAAGGCGTATGCTATACCGCGCTGACTGCGGTTTTTACGCTCACGGCGGGATTGGGAATTGGCAGGCTGATTGTGCAGGGCATAGCGGGGCAGGTGTGGTTTTTCAGGCAGAATTTTACGGCAATGCCGTCAATATACTGCGCGATTCCGCTATTCGTCATTTGCGCGCTTGTGCCGCTTGTTTGTTACAAACGGCTGACACGGGAAAGCTTGGTTGAGCGGCTAAGAGTCGAGTAAGGCTTGTAAAACCCGGCGCTGAAGGGGTATTCTAGCATATATGTACATGCAAAAGCCGGTTTTTCCCAAAATATTAATACTTTTGCTGGTTTATTTCTTAATCTTTACAGCGCTGGTATCCATCCAATTTGCCAGAAGGGAAACAACAACGCGCAGAGCCGGGAACTTTGTTGTTTCGGGGCAGTACCGTTTGTCGACTGAAAGCGATCCACCCGCATCTCCCAATGAATACATAATCCTGGGAGACGTGCACATTTCTTTTGGGGGAATGGATTTTAACATAGTTAAAGTAAGCGACGGGCTTTCCCTCTGCTTAGTGGGGAAGGAAGGATCAAGGGAAGAAGTTCTGCCGGAACGCATGATCATCCTGGATAACTCAATCAGCTTTACGTTCGCTAACGGAGTCGAACTGGCCTTTAACGCGCAAAATACGGGCGGATCCCCGGAATTGCGGATAAACGCCGTTTTTTCAGAAGATGTTTCAGGTATAGAGCTCCCTTTTAAGCCCCAGAGAAATACCGGAATTCGGTATACCGGGAACGGCCAGTTTATCGTCAGCGTCGGCAAAACCAGCTATACCTTCGGCAATTCCCCAATAGACGATGCGCGAAGGGTATTGCTAATTGAAGCCGGAGGAAGGCAAGTCAGCTACAGGGCAATTCCGGAAAGCCAGGGCTTGACCACCCAGGACTTCATCCTGCCCCAGGCGGAGACTGCCGAAGCCTACAATGAGGCAATTAAATGGTGGAGGGATCAGAATTACTCCCTTTGGAACCGCAGTGTTTCCACCCAGAATAACGAGGACCTTGCGATTGCCCTGATTGGCGAAGCCTTTGTCCGCGGGAATTACGCCTCTGCGGTTACTGCAATTCCTCAGGCCTTTTTGAGGGGAAACGCCATAACCTACGAATCGTCGGCTTATCTGGGCAACCTCGATCAGGCGTACCGTTCGCTAAGTGCCGACGAAAGGGAAAGACTATCCCGCCTTGCAAGGCAGATCAACGAAAAATCTCTGGACTTCCTTTTGGAACCAAAAGTATTTGAATATTTCGCGATCAGGGGGAATACAAATCTGTTTAATTCGGCTTTGGAACTGGTACGCAATATAAATCCTTCAACCGACCCATTAATTCCGGCGCTGGAAATCATGCCAGGAATTTTTGAAGGGTATTCATTCTATAGAACTTATCGTCCCAACTCTGAAAATCCTTTTGAAGGCCTTGTTGAGCACTGTTGCCAGACGATTTCAGATCTGCTCAGGAAAACAAGCGACGAAGGATGGGTTTTTGTTTATAACGAAGCAGGAGACAATCCGGAATTCAACCTTCGCCTTGGAAAAGCCATGCTTGTCTACGCAGAAGCCGCACGTAACAATCTATGGGCGGGAATCGGACGTTCCCTCATTCTTTCGGCCATCTCGACCGCCGAAAAAAACGACGAAAGCCCCTCGACAGAACTGACAAGCGCAAAGCTATACCGCATCCTCTGCCCGCTTGATACCTACCCCAGAGCCCTGGAAATCGAATCGTCATCCGGCGGCATTTGGGCATGGACCGCGGCTCAGGCTGTCAGCGGTTCCCAGCAGGGCGATATACTGGACATTAGCGTAACTTTCCCTGTCGGAGAAACTCATTATTTGATCATCAGGGGTATACGAACTTTTTCCCGAGTCCAGCTTTATGGCATAGACTACCGCTCGGATTCCCAGTTTGAGCGTTACGACTCCTCAGGCTGGACTTACAACACCCAGGAGCAGACCTTGCTTGTAAAAATGAAGCACCGCAATCCCGAAGAGCATATCAGGATCATTTTCAGGGAAGCGCCCAGACCCATCGTTGTACCTCCACCGGTTGTTGAAGAACCCCCCGTAACCGAGACCGCCCCAGGAGAGACAGATTGACTATTGATTTTTCAAGAGAATGGGTAATCATTGTTCCACCCGATGTACCACAGGCGGAAAAGGCTGAGAGGGATCTTTCCCGGTGCATGGGCATTTTGGCTGAGCTTAACGGGTGTAACCCTGAACCGCCAAAGATAGTGAATGCGTCTGATCCGATGCCCTCGGAAACAGCTTCAACCATCGTTCTAAACTGTGGAAATGCGGATTCCCAAAGAAACGGCTTTGCGTGGAGGGCAAAATCAAAGCGTGTAGAAATATTCGGCGAATCAGGGCGCGGGCTTTGCAACGGCATTTACAGCTTCATCGCAGCCATGGGCATTAGCTGGCCTGCCCCCGAGCAGGAAAACCTCCCAAAGGCAGGGGCAGTCTTTGAACGCGACAGCGCCAGCGAGCCCTCCCGTTTTGAAGAAAAAGATCCCCTGATCCCGTGCCGACGTTTTGTACCGTCCGGAAAAAAAGGGCTGGGAATAATGCTGGAAAATTGCGAAGCTTTTGCCACGTGGACTGCCCGCAACCGCTATGACGCTCTGGTTATCCCCCTGGGGGCGTTTGTTTCCGAAGGGGAAAAAGTGAAGCAGCTTGAAAAATCGGCCTGCGAATACGGCATCGCTTTGGAGGCCGGAGGCCACGAACTCAGTTCCCTTGTACCCCGCAAGGCGTTCTTTCTGCACCGGGATTATTTCCGCATGGAAGACGGCAAAAGGAAAAAGGATCATCATTTCTGCCCTACCAGCCCGGGCGCAATCCGTCTTATCGGCGAAGAAGCGGGAAAATTGTTCCGGTCTGCGGATGGTATAAAGGTTTTTCACCTTTGGCCCGATAACGGGGCGGAAACCGCATGGTGCTCGTGCCCGACATGCAGGGCCTTTACCACGCAGGAACAGTGCCGCATGGGCGTGAACGCCGCAGCGGACGTTCTTTCTGCAATAAACCCGGATGCCCTGATAACTTTTTATGAAAAACCCGGCGAAGACGGAAAAATCCCCATGAGGAAAAATACAATAAAGATAGAGAAACCGCCTGAGTCAGGAATTACCGATTAATCAGGATAATTAGGAATTATCTATACCTGAAGTACTGCCTTTTTTCTTATTTTTCTTTTCTTCCCGCTTTTCTTTCAGCGATTTTTGCGGAGTTTTTTTAGACTCCTTTTTATGCAGTATGTGTTCGCCCATATAGTCCTCCCGGTGATTATGTTATATAATATCCCCATAAAAAAATCAATATAAAAACCAATACAGAGACAGACAGGAGGACGCTATGGAAAGAATGGTTTTGGAGGTAGGAGGTATGTCCTGTGAGCATTGCGCCAGGGCGGTAACAAACGCCGTCAGCGGCATTTCAGGCACCCAGGATGTGTCGGTAGATTTGAAAGGCGGAACAGTATCTTTCAACTTTGATTCAGACAAAGCGGCGCTTGACGCCATTGAAGCCGCCATCTCCGAAGAGGGGTACACGGTAAAGCACTGACGAAAAGCCACGATTAAAGGCTTCGATTGAAAGCAACAATGGAAATCCCCGATGATCAAGAAGATAAAAGCTGTTTTTAGCAAAAAAGAGAAAGCCGATTTGGCCAAAGAGACCTTGGGGGCAAAAAACAGGCTTCTGGAGATGGTGGCGGCCATTTCGGAAATACTCCTTACTTTTGAAGCGAGTAATCTGGAGAAGACTCTTTTGGAAGCTATGGAACTAATGGCCCGTTGCGTAGACGTAGATCGCATGCATATATGGGAGAACCGGGACATCGGCGGGACGACCATGTATGAACAGAAGTATGAATGGCTTAAAGACAAGGAAGATACAAAAACACCTCGTGTCTCTACCAGATATTTTTATGAGGATACGCTTCCGGATTGGGAAGATTACTTTTCCGCAGGGAACTGTATAAACGGTCCTCTCAGTTCCCTTCCGGAAGCCGAATACAAATTTCTTGCTTCTTTTGGTATCCGTTCCGTATTGATTATACCTGTATTTCTACAGAAGAGCTTTTGGGGGTTTGTCAGTTTTGGCGACCTTAAACAGGAAAGGACCTTTTCGGACGAGGAAATCAGCGTTCTCCGTTCCGGCTGCCTGCTCCTGGGAAATGCGACTGTCCGGTACCAAAATCAAATTTTGATCGAAACCCGCCTGGAGCAGCAACAGATAATGGCGGATATCTCCAGGAGCTTCAATTCCAGAGAACCTGTTGGCCGTCTTATCAACGATGCTCTAAGGCAGATAGGCGAATTCATGGAAGTTTCCAGAATTGTTGTTGTGGCTGCGGACGACTGTATTGATGAAAGCCGACCGGTTTATTCCTGGCATGATCGCAAAAAGTGGTGGCAGGCCGATATCCATACCGCATTAAAAAATCTGATCACAGAATCTTTTCAAAACTCCGTATCTGAAACCGGAAACGCCGCTATCATCTGGTGTAATGACATTGCACAGGAATATTCAGGCAAGTATAAAGGCCTCTCTTCCGCCTGCATTAAATCCTTCATCTGGGCACCGGTATATGTTGAAAATTTCCTATGGGGCCTAATCAGCATTGAAGAGTGCGAATCCATCCGGACATGGAGCGAAAGCGATATTCAGCTTGTCGGTTCCGTAAGCAGTGAAATTGCCAGCGCCGTAGCGAGGGATCTTATCGACAAAGCCAGAAACGAGGCATTGGAACAAGCCATGCGGGCCAGCAAGGCCAAGGGAAATTTTCTTGCCAACATGAGCCACGAAATGCGTACTCCCATGAACGCCATTATCGGCATGACCGCAATCGGCAAAGTCTCGGAAGACATCAATAAAAAAAACTACGCTTTTGAAAGAATTGAAAACGCTTCTTCGCATCTTTTGGGCGTAATCAATGACATTCTGGATATGTCAAAGATTGAGGCCAACAAGCTGGAACTCTCTTCGGTTACCTATTGTTTTGAAAAAATGCTTCAAAAAATTATTGACGTTATCAGTTTCCGCATTGACGAAAAACACCAGGAATTGATCATTTTTATTGATGAGAAGATACCCCGCTTTCTGACAGGGGACGATCAGCACCTGGCCCAGGTGATTACCAACCTTCTGTCAAACGCGATGAAATTTACCCCCGAACACGGCAGGATAGGCCTTAACGCGAAACTTTTGGAAAAAAAAGACGACTTATGCACCTTGCAGATCGAAGTAAGCGATTCAGGCATCGGGATCAGCGAGGAACAGCAGTCGCGGCTTTTCAGTTCTTTTGAGCAGGCGGACAGCGGTACTTCCCGCAAATACGGAGGCACAGGACTCGGGCTTGCGATTTCCAAAAGTATTGTGGAACTAATGGAAGGCAAAATTTGGATTGAATCAAAACCGGGAAAGGGTTCCACTTTTTATTTTACAATAAAAACCCTAAGGGCTGATGGGGTCGGTGTTGATATGCCGGAAGAAGAAAATGAGCAACAGGCTGAAAACGAGAATTTTGAAGGCCATACAATTCTTTTGACCGAGGATGTAGAAATAAACCGCGAAATTGTCATTACCATCCTTGAGCCGACGGCCCTGAAAATAGAAAGCGCCGAAAACGGAAGGGAGGCGGTAGAAAAATTCACCGCCTCGCCGGATAAATACGATTTAATTTTAATGGACCTTCAGATGCCGGAAATGGACGGATACGAAGCTGCAAGAAATATCCGCAAAATTGAGCAGGAAACCGCGCGCAAACCTGTTCCCATTGTGGCAATGACCGCAAATGTCTTTAAAGAAGACGTTGAAAGATGCCTTTCAGCCGGCATGAACGATCATGTGGGAAAACCGCTGGATATAAAAGAATTAATGAAGAAGCTAAGGAAGTATTTGCAATAAACCAACAAAAACTCTGCGCCTTTGGAGTCTAACAAAAATTTTCTGTTATTTCTTCGCTAAATCGCTTCTTTAAATCTTCCTTATTCATAGTATTTAATCGATAATTTTTACCACTAACCTCACGAACCACCACGAACATCAATAATATGTGTGGTAAAAGTTCGTGCTGGTTTGTGTTGGTTCGTGGTAAATTCTTTTTAACCCCGTAGCCTGGATTAATTGCTTTCTACAGCGAGTTCGCCAAACTCCGCAAGCCCGCAGCGTCGCGAGGCCTTTTGCGCTCAGTAAGACTCGCAATTTCCAGAATGTATCTTTTTATGCTTGCTCTGGCTATGGGATCATTCAAATTTGCCTGTAGATTAGGAATAGTTAGTCTCATACCCGGCGTAATCTTGTCCTGATCCTTTACAACATTACTTGAGGCCATCATGATAATCGGATAATAAAAACCGTTTGAATATTTGTTTCGGGAAATTTTCGAAAGCGTGTCTCCCCTCACAACAATATAAGTCTCAGCACCATTAAGGATGAGATCGGTAGTACGGGAGGGGGATGCTGGATTTGAAGGTTGCTGGGGCGACGGGGTAGGCGTAGAAGGCGCTGGCGCTGGTGAAGACGCAGACCCGGATGAAGACGGAGACCCAGGTGAAGGCACGGGCTCAACCTCTGGCGGCGCTGAGGCGCAGGCAAAAAGCACAAAAAAACTTAAAATCAGTACCAAACAAAGAACGATCTTTTTCATTAACAACTCCTTTTGGCTCTACCTCCCCCCTTGGCAGGCAATCTGTCAAAATAGAATACCAAAATTTGAAATGAAAGTCAACGAAAAATGTCTCACCCGCCTGTTCGCAGTTCCGCCCTGAACACCACCTGTCCTGAATCCGGTCTTTTCCCTTCATAGGCGAATGATGGCCCAGGCGTTGAAGGGTAATCCCGCTCCTGAATTTCAGTTTCGGTTCCTTCCGGCAAGGCGTCTGCTATTGGGCCAGTCCAAAGTTCCACCGTATCGCCGGGCATTACTTCGCTCAGATAGTTAATATCCAGGCGAATCTGGGAGGCCTTTGTAAGGATGTCCATGTCGGTAACGTCCTGTATCCATTGTATATAGCGGGCGTTGTTGGCGTGGCCGTAAAAATCTATGTCTGAATATTGCGCGCTTCGTTCCGCGATTTTTACAAGGCCTTCCCTCGGATCAAGCCCTTTGGGACCAGCCGGAAAGGCGTCACGCCCCGTGTTATGTGGCAGGGCGTCTACAAGCTGTTGCGGCCTGAGCGGCCTGCGCTTTTCAACATCCAGCACAAGCCAGCCACCCCGGCCACGGACAATGGCTTTCCCCTGAGCGTCTTTAATCTCATAATCACGCAGGGCAAAAAGTTTTTCCGATCTGCGCGGCCAGGTGCTTACCTCGACAGTTTCACCGAAAGCCGCCCGGCGTTCAATAAAAAGCGAAAGCCGCGAAAGTATCCAGGCTTGTCCTGACCTGGTCAAATCATCCCGACCAACCCCAAGATCCGCCGCATGGCTGATGGCCGCTTCCTGAAAAAAATCAAAAACGCTAGCCAGCGTAAGCCTGTCGGAGCGATCCACGCAGCCAAAGCGTATGCCCTCTGTTTCTTTCCAAACGTCCAACATTAGTAGCCTCCTAAGTTTCCTTCAATTCCCTCTCCACTTCCTCAAGGCGCTTTGTAAGGGAAGCAATGGTTCTTTCAAGGCGGAGCTTTTCTTTTTCAAGGCTTTGGCGCGGATCTTCAGGTTCCGGCTTTTGGCGCAGGGCAATCTTGACTGTATCCGGGCTTCTGCCTTCCAGCAGGGAATTTTCCGCAACCTGGCGTTTTTCCTCGGTGGCAATGCCCGCCAGAAAGCGCATGTTGTCGGGGCCGGTTTTTGGGTTCAGGTTGTATTGGTACATCCGTACAGCCAGGTTTGCGGCCTGCCGTGGAATGCAGAGTACCCTGTCAATGTAGTCCTCGTAGCGGCCCCCTATTTCAGAACATAGCTCTCTGGCCTTTAGTAGCAACTCGCCCAGCTCTTTCACAAGGCTTCCGTTTTCAGTCAGATACTTTTTTCGTATAACGTCGGTAAGTTCTTCCAGCTCCTTAGAACCGGAAAACACATTTTTATAGATCTTTTTCTTTTCGGCCTTTTCAAGAAGCCCGTGAAGGATGGCCCAGAATTCCGCGGTGTGCGCTCTCGCCGAAAGATGCCCTCCCCTTGCGCAGGCGTGGAGGTGATGGGCGTATTCGTGGATGGCGGTATACATTAAAAGGTTCGCGTCGGAAAAATTGCGGTTGTGGATTATTATTTCCCGCGTATCGGGCTTGTAAAGGCCGTTTACTTTTTTGCTCTTCTTGCCGGAAAAGATCACGGAAAAATCCAGCGGGGCGTCTTCAAGGGCAAGCAGTTTTTCTTTTACCTGATCCTGGTTCACCGGAAAACTTTACCTTAACGCGCCGGTTTTTTCCAGAGCCAGCACAGCCGCAGACACACAGGCGGTTTCGGTACGCATGGCGCGGCCTCCCATCGAAAGGCGGACGAAACTCGCCCTTTCAAGCTCTTCCCGCTCCCTGTCCGACCAGCCGCGCTCGGAGCCCACTGCCAGAACCATGGCCCTTCCATACGCCGAAAGCAGGGAGAAGGTACCGTCAGGGCGAACATTATCAAGCGCGACAAGCAATGGAAAGCGATGGATGCCTGTTCCTATATGAAGGCTTCCCGTGCCGTCACTTTTGTCCGGCGGTGGCTTTTCCCAGGGACGATCCGCCAGCCAGTCTTCCAGGCTGTCATAAACGGACAGCGCCGGTATTGTGGTATCCCTGGCCTGAACAGCGCCTTCAACAAGAGCGGCCTTCGCGCCGCCGTCGGCAAACAGTTTTGTATCGCGGTAACTTTTCTCGCCCAGCTCGGTTCCTATAAGGTCAACGGCCTCAAGCCCCAAATTGGAGAGATCCCTTAAGAGCCGCTTGATCTGTATGGGCCTGGGAAACCCGACGGCGATTCGTATAGGAAAATGCTCAGGCGGTTTTTCATGAAGATCCAATGAATAAACAACAGAGCCGTCCAGCCTTATCGACTCAATGCGCCCAAGGCCGAGGCTCCCTCCCAGGACGCCCGCCTCAAAAGTGTCCCCGGCTTTCTTATGCAGAACTTTCAAAAGATGTATGGTACGCTCGTCCCGCCGCGCCAGGGGCTTTCCTATTTCAGCCGCCTTAAATAGGATAATATTCACGGGAAAACTATAGCATGGATACCAACGAAATTCTTGTCGTTTACGGCAGCGATATAAGCGGGATGGCGATTGCCCTTGCCCGCGAAGCAAAACTCGCTGAATTGATCGATGAATCGATCTCTGAATCGAAAGGAGACCGTAGCAAGCGGATCGGCATAAAGCCAAACCTGGTGACTGCCAAGCCGGCTTCCAGCGGCGCTACTACTCACCCTGAAATTGCGGCGGGGCTTATTTCATACCTGAAAGAAAACGGCTTTAACAACCTGGTGATTCTTGAAGGCGCGTGGACGGGGGGCTCTACCTCCGAGGCTTTCAGGGTCTGCAAATACAGCGAGCTCGCCAAAGCAACCGGGGTAGAGCTTATCGATACCAAGCAGGATAAAAGCAGAGCCTGCGATTGCAGGGGCATGAAAATTAATATCTGCGAAAGTGCCCTGGCGGTTGACTTCATGATCAACCTGCCGGTAATGAAAGGCCACTGCCAGACTCTTGTTACCTGCGCCCTCAAGAACAACAAGGGGATCATTCCCGATTCGGAAAAGCGCCGCTTTCATGCCCTTGGCCTTCACAAACCCATAGCCCACTTAAACACTGTGGCGCGTAACGACTTCATCATCGTTGACGGGATATGCGGCGATCTTGATTTTGAGGAAGGGGGAAACCCGCTATACGCCGGACGTATGTTCGCCGCCCGCGATCCGGTACTGTGCGATGCCTGGGCGTCTGCCCAGATGGGCTACGCCGTGTATGACATTCCGTACATCGGCCTGGCGGAAAAATTGGGAATCGGAAGCTCCGACATTGGCAAGGCAAAAGTGCGCGAGCTAAACAGCGCACGGCAAGCCGCAACTCCCAGGCCGTCGGGCAAGGTCAGCCAGCTTGCCGGGTACATTGCGGAGGACAACGCGTGCAGCGCCTGTTACGCCTCGCTGGTTTTCGCCCTCTCGCGCATTGGGCCCAATTCTGCGCGTGAATGGACAGGCCGACTGAAAGAGAAATTTTGCGTAGGTCAGGGCTATAAGGGAAAGCAGGGAACGCTTGGAATCGGGCAGTGTACTTCTTCTTTTAAGCTGTCCTGTCCCGGATGCCCGCCTTCGGGGGCGGATGTGCTGGAATTCTTGAAAATTCTATCACACAAAGAACACAAAGGCACGGAGGGCTACTGATCATTAGTAAGCCAGACTCTACTTTTATTTTTTTATTAAGAATCAGGAAAATAATAGTAAAGGATGTGCAATTAAGTAATAATGCGTTGTTCTTTGTGCCTTAGTGATCGCGAACCGAAGGTTCGATGTGTGAGATTCTTTATGTGCCTTTTTTATAAGGCTATTATATTGGACGGAGGATGGGGTTACTAAATGGCGAAAACAAACGCTATGCGCCTCCTGAGCGCAGCCGGAATAAACTACACCGTAAAGGAATACCCGGTAGACGAATCGGACCTTTCCGCCGTTCACGCCGCCGAATCCCTGGGGATGCCCCCTGAACAGGTCTTTAAAACCCTTGTACTGCAGGGCGCTTCCGGCTCCTACGCAGTTTGCTGTATTCCCGCCGCCTGCGAGCTGGATTTGAAAAAGACCGCTTTGGCGGCTAAGGAAAAAAGCATCGACCTTATACCAATGAAAGACATTTTGCCGCTTACCGGCTATGTACGCGGTGGCTGTTCGCCTCTGGGCATGAAAAAGCAATTCCCCACGTTCATCGACGAGACTGCGCAGCTTTTTGATATAATCAGCGTCAGCGCCGGAGAGCGGGGTGTGCAGGTTATCTTGGCCCCGGAAGACCTTGCCGGCTTTCTTAAAGCGGAGTTTGCGGATTTGACATGAGACAATGCCGGGGCCGACTTGATGATTTATGAGAGAACGGGACAAAATTGGTATTATTGGAGCAATCATGAGAAACAAACCAACCACAGACAACTATAATAGTTTCGTACAGGAAATTAAGCAGCGTATTCGTGCGGTACAATATGAAGCATTAAAAGCGGTTAATAAAGAAATGATCTTACTTTATTTGGATATTGGCAAAAGGATACTGGAAAATCAGAAAAAGCATGGTTGGGGAAAGGCTATAGTTGAAACACTGGCAAAAGATTTACAAAAGGAATTTCCGGGTATTGCGGGTTATTCGGCAGATAATCTCTGGCGTATGCGTAAGTTTTATCTGAATTACGCAAATAAGCCAAAACTTGCACCATTGGTGCAAGAAATAGCTTGGGCGCATAATATTATCATTATGGAGAAATGTAAAGATGATTTGCCTCGTGAATTTTATCTGCGAATGACTAAAAAATTCGGCTGGACGAAAAATGTACTTATAAATCAAATTGAAAATCAGAGTTATGAAAAAACGTTGGTAAGCCAAACCAACTTTAACAGCACCCTGCCTGCGAAAATAAAGCGGCAGGCGAGCCTTGCGGTTAAGGACGAATACACTTTTGACTTTTTGGAACTGGCTGATAAGCATAGCGAAAACGAATTGGAACAGGCAATGCTGGCGAAAATAAACAGGTTTCTTATTGAGATGGGCGGCGTGTTTGCGTTTATGGGGAACCAGTTCAGATTGGAGGTTGACGGGGAAGAATATTTTATTGATTTGCTTTTGTATCATCGCCGTCTTAAATGCATGGTGGCGATTGAATTAAAAATTGGGAAATTTATTCCTGAATATGTCGGCAAGATGCAGTTTTATTTGGCAACTTTGGACGCATTTGTAAAAGAAAAATCTGAAAATCCTTCAATCGGGATTATCCTTTGCAAAGAGAAAAAACGTACCATTGTAGAATATGCTTTGAAAAACAGCAATAAACCAATTGCAGTAGCGAATTACCGCATAACATCCACGCTACCGAAGGAACTGCGTAAAGAACTACCCAGCCCGTCACAGATACAACAGCTTTTGGCTGAAATAAAATAGCAGAGTAATTTTGTAGGGAGATAAACATTATTTCTTTTTACTGAGCTGTAAAGAAATCCTTAAATTATTTACAGTGGGATTGCGGTCCTATATATAATGAGGGCCTAAAAGAAAGTACACAAGGGAAATTTGATGACTGTCATTCAAGCGTTATGTGTATAAAGATTTTCCCTTCATAATTCTTAACGCGTTCATTTATCATATTAATGTATGTCTCATATTTATCACTACCATTGATATAGAAATTATCAGCAGAACCAAATACATATTGGTTTATGCAATGTACTGTATAAAGTCCTGTAAAATTTAAATAAAGCATTATGGCAAGCAGTGGGCAACAAAGAGAGATTGTCATTTTTTTTGGCAGTATTTGCGTGATGAAAGCAAACATACTCACATAAATGCATATAATTACCGGTGAATATATAACTAGCTCATAACGGCCATAAAAACTATGGAATAAAAACAAAAATATACAGCTTACAACAACGGCTATAAATAAAGGCTTATCGCTAATTTTTCTGAAACCTAAAACAGGAATCAGAAGCAAAAAAGCCCATATCCAACCGTGATTTAATATCGCTATTCCCTCAAAATTATCGAAATTAAATGGCAGATGATAGAACAATATGAGATTGAAAAAATTCTTTGCGTACTGTGTATATGAAATCGAATGTATTGAAAATATGAAGGTATGTTCTAAAGATAATATTTTCCAGATCACTGAAAATATATTTGACGGCGTATTTAATCCGTAAAAAAGTGTTTGTGTTAATAGCAATATATTGAAAACAATAATATACCACAAAAAAAACATTAAAACCTTATTCAGCACTTTACGCAAAGAATCTGATATTTGATACAACAGAATAGCATAGAATATTGCGAAAATGCACAAATAGGCAATATTGTTTCCTGTTATAAATAATGACAATGCCAGTAAAGCAGGTAGGCTATATTTTTTTTTAGAAAATGCAAATGAAAAGTACAAAAGCATAAGCACTACTGAAGATTGAGTAAAAATGTACGCCTCCAGTACTTGCGAGCTATGCAAAATCTGCGGAAAGCTGAATATCAGTATAGAACAAATAATAACGTTAAATAGCCTGCTTTTTGTAATCCGTGAAATAAAAAGCGAAAAGATGCCGCAATTCAAGCCGGAGAATATACAAACCATTGCCCGTATTGCCATTGATGTTTTATTAACCAGAGGACAAAATAAATGATAAAGAGATTGCCACAGTAAAACATAAAACGGATGAACATATACTCTGTAATGATTTGCGGACACTGATGTTAAATCATCAAACACTCTCCTTGAATCCATACCAAAAAATACATTATCATCTATCGTAACTTTGAAAAAAAGCATAACGACAATAAAAAGGACCATAGCCATACCGGCAATATACAATGCGGTTTTAGTTTCTTTTCTACCAAATATTTTAAAAAGCCAGTTTATAAAACCGAGCCTGTATACAACCCAGCAGGCTATAACCGGCATAACGTTTATGTTAAGCCTGACATATAAAAACAAAAATAAACAAAAAAAAGCGAATAACCATACTGATTCAGGATTTGGAAGTTTTCTTACTTCAAGAGACACTTTTTGTAGCATATATACTATCTTTTGCCGGGTCAGATAAAAACATATCCAAGAGAACGGAATGCTAGTAATTAGGAAGAGTGCATGGATCTTTAAGTCAGTCAGCCATAATTCGCGATTTATTGATCTATGGGCGATATTATTTTCCGTGAATGTTATAATAAATCCACGCATATGTGCAGACAATAACAGTACAATTCCAAAAATCAATGCACACAGCGAAACAAAAATTAAAATTATCATGATAATTGGGAATTCTTTTTTCTGTAAATTTTCGATTTTCAATCCCATTGCCCCCATTGCCGATATACGTTCATGTGTACGTTCATTGAGCATCCCGATTCAAATAGACAATGCAGAAGGCACATATGATATATGCCGCGCATAAAAACACTAGAATTTTGTCGCCCAGTAAAACCGAGACAGGATCCCCATCGGCGTCTGTTTCAATATTCAGGCTGTACTTCAGGAAAATAATTAGTATTACCGGTATGGTATAAACAAACGCGGTCGTATGTAATCTTTCCACGGTTTCAGAATCAATGCTCCACAGGGCATAAAAAACCACGCAGAGCGCCTGGCACACATACATATTCTTATCGAGAAAATTATGCGAATAGAGCCTAATAACCGCCCTGGTTCCCGTTTCATTGCCGGATATCTCATTCCTGCGTTTCCCAAGCCCCATGTAATACGCGCCAAGCGTAACCACCAGATATAGCCACACGGAAACGTGAACCCCAATAATAACTGCCCCAAAGAGAACCCGGATCACATATCCCGACGCTAGTATCGTAACGTCGGCAAGAGGTAAATTCTTTAAGCCCCAGCTATAGGCGACATTCAAAGCAGTATACAGCAGCAACAATCCAATAGCCTCGAAGTTAAACAAACGGTTCCCCTGAGTCCGTGCCATAACCAGCATGGCAATCAATACCGCCGATAAAATAGCCATAACCACAACCGCGTGTGGCACAGGTATTTTGCCCGATGCCAGCGGGCGCAGGCGTTTGGTACTGTGCAGGCGGTCTTTTTCCATGTCCCGTATGTCATTGAGGATATAAACGACAGAAGACAACAAAGAAAAACAGATAAAGCCAAAAACCGTATCGGTTACAAGCGAAGGGTTAAGAAAATTCAGGCTAAAGAAAAGCGGCATAAAAACAAGAATGTTTTTTATCCAATGGCGAACCCTGAGTAACTGTAAATAATACCTCGCCTTGACTATCAAATTTGCCGTACAACTACCCTTAGACAGGCTTTTGCACCCCTCTTAAAAATAAAGTACACTATTTTTTAATACGTATCAAGAC
>Ga0268262_10000738_pt1 | contig 42434 bp, 46 predicted proteins | sample TergutNc150P3_FD_190354 | JGI IMG/M metagenome (GOLD analysis project Ga0268262, IMG submission 190354) | Nasutitermes corniger P3 segment gut microbial community from laboratory colony in Florida, USA - Nc150 P3 (SPAdes) (version 2) | ecosystem: Host-associated > Arthropoda: Insects >...
GGGGGGGGGGGGGGGGTAATTAACATTGACGCTTTTTGCGCCGAAACTTGAGAATATTTGTAAAAACGGGCGGTTCTTTGGTTCATCATTATTAATATATCACAGTTTTGCGAATTTTCAAGGTTCATAGTAATAAAATACCAATTTTGGATTAAAGTTACAAGAGGAAAATACTTGCGGTTTTAGCATAAATAAGGTTATATTATTAAGAGGAGTTTTTATGATTACAGTTACCGAAATTGAAACCGCCACTGAATGTATTCACGGAGAAGACTGTCCACTTCATGCCGAAAATCCTCCTTTTAACGCCAAAGCGCTTTCAGCAATAGCGGAAGGAAATGCTATTTTTAACGGAGAAAAAAAAACTAAATGGTACACCTCGCTTGAAGAAGCAAGGGAAGATTTAGGCGTTTAACCGTTGTTAGACTTCGCTTTTACAAATCAATTCAAAAAAGACCTCAAGCTTATGGAAAAACGTCATAGGAACATGAACAAAATATACGAAATAATGACACTGCTAATTTGGGGTGAACCTTTGCCGGAACGTTGCCATGAACATGGACTTTCCGGCAATTATGAAGGACTTATTGATTGCCATATTGAAGGCGATTGGATTATGATTTATCGAAAATCAGAGGAAAAAATAGTTTTTTACTATACCGGAACACATTCCGATTATTTTTAAAAATATAAATTGGAGGCGAAAAATATGCCGCTGATCATTCGTGACGTACAATTGGATGATGCGCAGGCGCTGCTTGATATTTATACTCCCTATGTAAAGACCACTTGGGTAACTTTTGAAACCGAAGCGCCGCCGTTAAATGATTTTCGTGAGAGGATTGAGAAATACCGTTTTAAGCTTGGGTTTCCGTACAAGGTGGCGGAACTTGACGGCGGCATTGTGGGTTATGCCTACGCTCATCCTTTTCACGAAAGAGAGGCTTATCGCTTTACCGCCGAAACCACTGTGTATGTAAAGCAAAACTTCGGACGCAGCGGAATAGGGACGGAGCTTTATAGGGTTGTGTTGGATAATCTTGCGAAAAGCGGGTTTCACGCCGTGATAGCGATACTCGGTTATCCTAATGAGGCGAGTAAAAAATTCCATGAAAAATTCGGGTTTCGTGAAATTGGGCAATTCCGTGAAGTAGGATATAAGTTCGACCGTTGGCTGGACGCAGGTTATCTTGAAAAGATTTTAGTATAGACGCCTGCGTAAATTCTTACTTAAAATCAATCGTTAAAATCGGCATGACTTTTCCGTTATTCTCAAGGCGGTAACGAAGATTAACATCCGGCAAAAGAAAGTCCGAAAGGAATTCTACGGTTTCGGTTTTTTTGCTCTTGGCAAAAAAGACCGAAGTTAAAGGCAGGCTTTCCATTAATCTATCAATAAATTTAGGCTTGGGATACTCTTCGTATCTAACGGTCCTTTTTTCCGGGATTCCGGCTAAGTTTCTTGCTATACGCAGCGCATCGGAAAGGCCGCCTATACTGTCAACAAGGCCGGCATCTTTCGCTCTTATTCCCGAAAAAATTCTGCCCTGCGCTACGGCTTCAAGTTTTTCATGAGCCATGCCCCGGCCGGCGGCGGCTTTTTCGGTAAAAATATCGTAAAGATCGATAATGTAACTTTTGTACCTTTCTTCTTCCTGACTTGTTAAATTCCGGTGCGGGATTAAAACGCCTGTTAATAAATCCGCATGAGCGCCTCGTTGAATGGTGTCTATGTTAAACCCAAGTTTGCTGTTAAGTCCGTTATCATAAAACCAGCTTCCTATTACGCCGATAGAGCCTGTTATCGTATACGGATTTGCAACGATATGTGATGCGTTCATTGCGGCCCAATAGCCGCCGGAAGCCGCTACCTGCCCCATGCTTACTACAACAGGTTTGTACAGCTTTGCGTAAAGTACTGCGCTGTTAATAACATCGGCGGCTTCTGCGCTTCCGCCCGGCGAATTTACCTTGATAACGATTGCCTTAACTCGTTGTTTTTCCGCCAATTCACGGATAGTTTTCGCCAGTTTTATCGCTTCCATGCCCTGTGTCATGGAGGTCTCTCCGTTTGCGTAGACAACGGCGATGATAGGAGGTTTTCTCTCGAAGAAAGTTCGTGCTTTTGGCGGGGAATAAGCAAGATTATCGCCCATTATACTGGAGTCGGAACCGCCGTATAAACAGAATAAATAAACGTCATTGCCTTCAATTTCTCTGATAGCCTGACGCACTTCGTCCCGTCTGCCTATATAGTCGATAAGCTTGTGGTTATAAGCGCCCTTTGCGGAAAAAAGAAAACCATTGTTTATGATGTTGTTAAATTGGTCGTCTGTCCAACGGCGTGCGTCTTTTATTGTAGTGCGGGTAAGAGAAAATATATCGTCAAGATAGTCGTTGTACTGTCTGCGATCCGCATCCGACATTGAGTCTCTTGTAAAAGTTTCGGCGGCGGACTTGTATTCAAAATAGCGCAATTCCCGGACGCCGATACCGATTTTATCCAGTGTGCGGCGCGCGTATCCTCTGCCCACGGCATAACCCAGAATGTTCAGGTTTCCAAGATCGTCCATTACGATTTTGTCCGCAACTGACGCAAGGCAATAGGTATCAATGTTGGCATAGCCTATAAAAGCGCAGATTTTTTTCCCGTTTGCCTTAAATTTTTCCAGTGCGCTTCGCAGTTCCCACAGATAACATTTATCTCTTGAAACCGAAGCGATGTTTAAAATTATTCCCTGTATCCTTTTATCGTTTGCGGCTTTTTCTATTACCTGAAACACTTCAAGCGGCTGTTTTGGTTTTGCAAAAAGATTCCCTCTGTTCTCTGTGTTTAAGTTCAATTCCAGATACATTTTTTGTGAAAACGCCGGAAATGAGATTAAAAAGAGAATGACCAGTATCCAACACTTAAACCTGACAATCACTTTTTCTTCCCCTTTGCTTTTGCGGCTGTTTTGCCCTTGCCGGGTTTCGCCTTACTTGGTTTTGCTTTATTAACCTTTGCTTTCGGTTTTGCGGCGGGTTTAGTTTTGACGGGCTTTGCTTTTGGCTTCGCCTTTTCAGCCTTTACTTTCGGCTTTGGTTTGGCGGCAGCTTTTGTCTTTACGGCTTTTGCTTTTACAGGTTTCGCCTTGGCGGCTGTGCCGGGTTTTTTCGCCTTTGGCTTTTCGGCGGGCTTGTCCGTCTTTTTCACTTCCGGCTTTACTTTTACTGCCGGTTTTTCTTCTGCCTTCTTTACAGGTACGGGCTTAACAGGTTTTGACTTTGCGGGTCTTGTTTTCTCTGATAACGATACCAAGTATTCAAGGAGATTGTCGAAACGGTAGCCGGATTTTTCTTCCGCTTTTGTCAGCACATCGTAAATTTTTACGATGCGGTCGATTCTTTCTTCCATTGAAGAACTTATCGAGCCTTCTACCATGAAGAAAAGCGAAGTATAGAACAGAGCGTCTTCAAATCCTTCCTTGTTAAACCACGCCGCATCTTCAAAAATGTTAATTCCCAGAATACGCCTGAAGTCCGTATCAAGGTAATTTTCATCAATTATCTTGGCGGCAAATTCTGCGGCGCTCAGTTTTTCTTCTTTCTTTAGAGGAGAATCTTCCGGCAGAGCGGTTTTGCATAAGACAACTCTTTCTATATCAATAATTCTCCATGCTTCTTCTTCCGATACTCCGTAACGGCGGAAAACATCACGCAGTTTTCGCCCAAGGTCCCAATGAGTAAATGCCATATCTGCGGCATGGCGTCCTTCCGCTTCCTTGCCGATTACCATACGCAGCATGTAAAGAAGGCCGTAACTCATGGTAACGGCGCACAGCTTTTGGCTCTTCTCGATATGCTCTTTCATTCTCTTTAAGAACGGGGAAACAGGGTTAGCAAGCGCCTTTCTGATTTTTACCATTCTATCAAGGAACAAATTGAATTCTTTAAGAATTTCATCGTTGGGAATCATTGTAAATTTAAGCTTTTCGCCTTTTTCATCAAACGCCGCCCATTCGGTGTATGATCTGTTTGCGCCGTCCATAAAATAAGACGCAGTTATAAAGAATTCTCCGGCATCTTCTTTTATTTCTGTTGTTAACGAATCCTTGTCCGTTATACTGCACAGTTTTTCTATGTTTTCCTGTCTAAACATTTCCGTAAAGTGATAATAAAGATCGCCCAGATAAATATCTTTAATTGCGGCTAATGGATCGGTTACGCCCCTGCCTTCCAGGTCGTTGTTAAGCCTTGCCCACCTTCCGTTTATGTCGTCTTCAACTTCGTAAATATCAATAAAGACCTGCGTCTCGTAGCCTTTTAAGCCGACATAAAATCCGTTTTCGCTGATTGCCTTGGAAGAACGGATAAACCACAGGTTAGATTTTTGCTCACGTAAAAGGGTAAAGTATCTGCCGTCGCCGTGGATTAACAGGGCTTCGCTTAAGCTGTCCCTTCGTGTTCCTCCTTCGCAGGGAACGGCGGGATCGCTTATTTTTATCCAGCCTGCGGTTTCATAGTATGAGTTATTGTAGAAAACCAACGCCCTCTCGTCTCCGAGTCCGGTTTTTACCCGGTTGGAGTAGGCGAAAACATTTTCATTTACAGTGCCGCCGCAGTACAAATCGTAAAGCCTGAAATTTTCACTGCCCGAGAACAGATAGCGCCTTTTCATCAGCGGGAAAATTTCACGTTCATGGCGGTCTACCATGTAGCCGTCGGGCTGTTCGTCACGGTATGCCCGGCGGTATTCCATTCCGTATTTTTCCTCAAAGCCTTCGATTTGGCCGTGCCCGAACATCGGAAGCCCCGGCATTGTTACAAGCAATGTGCAGATACCGAAATATTTGTCGCCTTTGCCGAACTGCGCTACCGCTGTTTCCTCGTCGGGGTTGTTCATAAAGTTGACAAAGCGTTTAAGAATTTCAGGATCAAATTCCATTGTGTTTTTTACGGTCGAACGGTATTTCGAGTTTTCCTCGTTTTTAAGCATATTCATAAAGGCAGAATTGTAGACACGGTGCATTCCAAGAGTGCGGACAAAGTAACCTTCCATCATCCAAAAAGCTTCGGCAAGCAGTAATGTGTGAGGCGCTTCCGACGCACAGCGGTCTACAACCTCACGCCAGAATTCGTTTGGTATGCGCCTGTTAAATTCCTCGGTACTGATCGAATGTTCGGAACGGCTTGCGATTGCCCCGCCGCTTCCGGGAACAGGATACCACAGGCGCTGAATGTGCCTCTTTGCGAGCGTCATTGCGGCGTCGAAACGCACAATGGAAAACTGCTGGCACACGCCGATAATTGTGCGGATAACCGCCTCACGTGCTTCGGGGTTAAGGAAGTCAATCTGCGCCGTATCGTTCCACGGCATAGAGGTTCCGTCGTTGCCGTGATAAATATAGCGGGTATTGCCTGTGCGGTTGTCGATCCGCTTGAATACTACGGCGGCGTCGCTTCGGGTAAAGTAATGTTCTTCAATTTGAACGGTAACATCGTCCCTGCCGGAAAGGTTGCCGCAGTTGTAATTGTATGTCGGGAAAGGCGGGTAGGGCAGTTGAAGGAAACGATCAGGATGTTCGATCATCCATTTGCTGTCGATACCTGTGTGGTTGGGAACCATGTCCGAACCAAGACGTATACCGCGCCTCATACAGCGTTCACGCAGATTGCTGAGCGAGCCCCATCCTCCGAGTTCTCCGGCAATGTCGTAGTCGTAAAGGCTGTATGCGGAGGCGGCGGCTTCGGGATTGCCCGTCCATTGTTTTATCGTCTTGCTTGCCTGACTTCGCTCCCAAAGACCGATCAGCCAGAGACCCGTAAAACCACGCCTTGATAAAATATCAAGTTCCTCATCGGGGATTTGGTCAAGGCGGGTAATTTCCCTTTTGTATTTTTGCGAAAGCTGAAAGAGCCAGACAAGTGTACTCTTTGCTATCAACACCGTTTTAGGCATCCACTCCTGATCGGGGCTGAACCGCTCGTACTCGTCAAGCCCGGCATAAGTTAAAACTTCGCTTGGACCCGGACCCATGAAAATGGGCTTGTCCTCTTCGTTCATAACATCAAGGCTCATTAAAAGCCGAGCCATGAATTTTGACAGGAAAGCACCCCAATGTTTGCGTATATATTCAAGCTGACCGAAAAGAGAATCGGGGCAGGCAATGGCGGGAGAGCGGAGTAGATCCCACAGGTTCATACCGTCGGGGCCGAAAGGCGGAAGCGTCTTAAAATGCTCCTTTAATTCTTCTATTGCGTGCGGGTAGACGGTTTTGCGGGAGAGGTCTCTGTCGTCAAACAAAAACTTATAAGGATTAAAAGCGGGGTTAAGGTTTGCCAGAGAAAGCATCATAGTTTCTTCTATAGAAAGGGCACGGCAGTTCTCGCCGTCTTCTATGCTTTTAAGGTATTCGGCGACTTTTTTCTCGCCTTTGTACACCGGTCTTGGCGGAAACTGCTCTGAAAAGGCGGTCAAAAGACCGTCCGTTTGCTTTCCGCCGAGGTTTGTTTCAAGCCTGTCTAATGCCGTCTCGAAAGCGTCCGGCTGAACTTCCTCACGGTAGAGGGCGATTACATAGTGTAAAATTTCGTCTATTAACCCCATTGCGAAAAGATGGCCGGCTTTTATAAATCTTTCGGGGTGGTTGGGGTCTTGTTTTGCGTTGATCTTGGCGGCAAACTCCCTTGTCTGCTTCATGTCGGCAAGAAACACATTTCCGGTCAGGGAAAAAAGGCTGTCATTAAGTCCGTATTTCTTTCGTACATCATGGTCAATGTGGAATTCCATGCGTACTTTCCGGTTTTTTGCCCAAAATGACGTACTTTTTTCCAATCTATCAAGCCTTATTTGAAACTTAACCATGAATGCTCCCCAGCCTTGCCCGGAAAAACCCCGAACAAATCTTCTATATTATAGCTTATAGTATAGTATGAAATATGATAATTTGTACAGTAAGTTATGTGCCGTTTATGTGATATAATAACTTTATGAAAAGAAAATTATTTTTGCTGATTTTATCTGCGGCGATCCTGTTTACAGCCGGCAGTTGCAATAAATCTTCTAAGTATGATCGTAATTTTACTTCGTTTGAGTCAGGTAATGCTAATCAGGCTTTTGGCGCTATGGGACTCGAAGATGCGCAAGATACAAAAGCCTCCAGATCGAGGGCTGCGGCTCCGACGAGCGCTCAGGCGGCTCGGTCGGTTCCGAGAGAGTCAGACGAAACCGGGGCTCCTGCCGGGAATCTCAACGAACCGGAACGCAAGTTGATCAAGAGCGCAAGCATAAATGTCAGGGTAGAAAACCTGGCGGCCGCCGATGATTCCGTTACCGCCATGCTGAAGAAATACGACGCTTATGCGGCGTCTACAGGTATAGATGAAAACTCGCATTATTATTCCCTGCGTGTTCCCGCAATTTTTTATGACTTTTTTCTCGCCGAAACGGGCAGTTTGGGAAGGCTTATAAACCGCCACGAAAGCACGGAAGACGTAACCCTTCGTTATTATGACCTTGAAGGGCGGCTTGCGACAAAAAAAGAACTGTTAAAAACTTATCAGGCGTATCTTGGAAAGGCAAAAACCATAGAGGAAATTCTTTCGGTGGAGTCCCGCATTTCGGAGCTTCAATATGATATTGACGGAACCGGAAAACAACTGCGTAACCTTGCCGACAGGGTAGACTACGCCACAATTGACCTGTACCTGCAAGGCCCTGTAACAGCCGCCTCGATCCGGGGCTTAACTTTCGGCGAGCGTGTTTACCGGCTTTTCAGCAGTTTCGGCGGGTTCCTGTCCGGACTTGCGATGGTATTGCTCGGCATAGTCGTTTACGGAATTCCGATACTTCTGCTTTTGGGCCTGCTTTACTTCCTTCTTTTCGGCAGAATCGGACTTGCGAAAAAACTGTGGAAGATTGTTAAATCAAATTAAAACCAACGCCGGGTTTTAAAGATGACTATCATTGACATGGCGATAAATCCCATGCAGCTTAACACAAGCGGGTAACCCCAGGGCTGTCTTAATTCCGGCATGAACTCAAAATTCATGCCGTATACCCCTGCGACAAAGGTTAAAGGTATAAAAATAGTTGAGATTACCGCCAATACTTTCATTACCTTGTTTGTCTGATGCGACAAAACCGATAAATTTACATCCATTATGTTTGACAGCCATTCACGGTAATGCTCGACAGTATTCTCGGCGTTATGTAAATTTTCCAGTAAATTCTGCACAAACGGCTTTAGTTTATCTGTAAGGAAAAATTTGTTTTGCTTCAAAATAACGGAAACATTTTCTTTTAAGGGAGAAATCGCCCTTTTTATCTGCAAAAGATATTTCTTTGTATCCTGCAGTTCCTGAATAAACGTATCGTCGCTTGTTTTTGTGGCACGATCCTCAAAGTCTTCGATATCGTCTTCTATATGGTTTAATGCGAGAAAATACTCGTCTACAACAGCGTCAATAATTTCGTATGCAAGGTAATCCATTCCCGTTTTGCGGATATTTCCGGCATTGCCGAGAATTTCTTCTCTTATTCCGTCAAATGAATCCCCCGGTATTTCCTGAAAAGTTATCAGCGTGTTTTTCATTATTATAATACTTACTTGATCGATTAGGAATTCCGCCGATTTTTCCTCTTCTTCTTTTTTGAAAAAGAAAAACGATCTTTTTCTTTTATCTTGAATGTTATGAAATTCTTTTTCACGTTGTATTGTTTTTATAGATAAAAAACGGTAATTATCGAATATTTCAACTTTTGGCTGTTGTTCGGTGTTTAAAATATCTTCAATGGTTAAAGGGTGAATGTCATATAATTTTCCCAATGCGTCTATGGCGTTAATATTTTTTAATCCGCTGATATTTATCCACGATTTTTTTGAGTCACGCTGATATTTTGTTAATTCTTCAATATCGGATAATTTAATAAATTCCGCCGATGACGTATCGTAAGTAATAATGGATAAATCCATTTCTACGGCGGGTCTGTCCCCTATATAAACGGGACTTTCAAGCTGTATTTCTAAATTTTTGTTAAAAAACATCTTTATACCTTCGATTAATATTATTTTATTATAATTTATTTTAACTGTCAATCTTGTATATTCGCCGAAAACACATTAATCTGAAAAGGTATATATGGGATATTATTTTGTTCGGTTTATTTTAAGGCCTTTGGGCTTTCTCGCCGCTGTTTTTTCTTTATAAAAAAGATGACCAAAGGAAGGTACGGGAAAGATGAATATTTAATAAAAATTTTCATAGTCATTGTATTTCAGGTTTTTTTTCATACAACCCTGTGTTCCTTAGTGAATTAAACTTTAGTTTTAGTTTTAGATATATAATATTGCAGGAGTATATATTATATATAATCTTTTTTATTAATATATATGTTTCCACAAAAAGATTAAATGACTCTGTTAACGAAGAAAATAATAATTATTTAATATATTTTTCTCCCATAGCGAACGCGATTGTATATTTTGTTTATTATTTTTTTACAGGGATTGCCGAAATGTACGTATTTGACAAGCCAAGACCCGGTTTTTTGTCGGTATTGGTTATTGTGAACATAATACCGGTTATTACTTTATATTCAAAAGATTATGATATAGAAATAAAAAAAACGGATGTTTCCGTTAATTACAGAAGTTTTTTAAGTAAATTCTTTTTTGAAAAAGATAAATATTTAATTGAAATAAATAAAGATTATATTTATACCAACGATTACCGGTTTTCCCTAAGACATTATAAAAACAGACATTCAATATTATTGTTCAGGGACATTGACAATGAAAATATATTATTAAAATATTTTAAGGAAAAAAACATTGAAAGGCTGGGTTTTCATTATCATAACAAGTATTTTGACTTAACAGACGAAGAATTTAATAATATGATTGCAGAAATTAAAAACATGAAAAATGTTATTTTTATAGACTATCCGTATATGGTTATAAACGATGTAAAGATATTTATAAGAAACGACGGGATAAAATGCAGCGTTGTATTCTTAAAAGAGGAAAGCGAAAAACTGTATAATGAAGTTTATTTGTTAAAAAATATATCAAAAAAGGCTGAAAATGAAAAATATATATGCTATAATGAGATCAAGAAGAAAGATATTATTTTGTGGATACAAAAAATTATGCAAAAAAGACAGTATCTGCAATCAGGAGATTAAAATGAAAAAAACGCTGTTCTTATGCGTAATTTTTGCCGTTATGTCTCAGGCGGCATATTCTCAATATCTTGTAAAAAATGATATTGATATCTTTATAAAAGAATGTGATAATTTTAGCGACATAATTGACGAATATGAACCTTCCGGCAAAGATGAAGCAAAATGGGACGATTTCAGGGAGTCTGTTTCCGTATTTTACAGAACGCTCGGTAATTCCGATAATTTAATAAAAGATCAAAAAAGCTTTGAAAAAATATTTTTTTTATATAAACAGTCATTTCAGGAATTGCTGGATTATAAAATTCCAAAAGAATTAGACGATGCGTTTAAGAACGCCGGCTGGAAAAATAACGGCAATAAAAAATATTGGACAATATGTTACGGCTCTTTTTTGTTAATCATTAAATCGGAATTGGAATTATTATTGGGAATGGGAAGAGATGAATATGACTCGGAATACCTTGATGAAGACTCATGGAAAGAAGTAATTGATGTGAGCAATAAGATGTTCGCAAATATATCAAGATTACTGGAATTAATTAATGTAAACGACAAAAAAATTATCGAAGAGCGTATTAATGATCTGGAAGATGCAATGTAATAAGATGAAATTAAATTTTCTGAAAAAAATAAAACAATTCTGCGGGTTTATTATTTCTTATAAATATATTCTTTTGGCGATATTCGGAATATTTATTTTTTTGTATTTTATATTAGTCTCGCTTTCATGGAGAAGGTTTGACGCATTTAATTTTTTGGTAAGCCTGACAGGAATTTTAATATCAATTTTTTTCTTTAAGATTAATTTGATAGCCGGTTTATTTAAGAAATTGCCGAAAGCGGTAAAATATTCCTTAAAAATATTATTTATTTGTTTAATATTATCATTTGCGGTTATTCAGCTATTAATTATTATTAATATGCGCAGTACATCGAAACCCGGAGCGGATTATGTTGTTGTTCTTGGCTGTCAAGTTGCCGGTGAATACGCTTCATTGCCATTATTAAGCAGAGGTTATGCGGCTGTTAGATATTTGAATAAAAACCCTGAAACAAAAGTTATTGTAACCGGAGGGCAGGGTCCCGGCGAAAATATAACCGAAGCGGAGTCTTTAAGAAGGCTGTTACTGGAGAGAAAAATAGACAAAGAAAGAATATTTTTGGAAGACAGATCAAGAAACACAATGGAAAATTTTATTTTTGCCGGTGAATTGTATAATTTAAAAGATAAAAATATAATAGTAGTTACTTCCGATTATCACCTATTCAGGGCGTTATCCGTCGCAAAAAAATTAGAATATAAAAATGTATCAGGCTTGCCAAGCAGAAGCCAAAGGTCAATTTTGCCCGCATTTCTTTTTCGGGAATATGTAACCGTTATGTATTATAAAATTTCAGGGAGAATTTAATTGTTTGTATCAAAACGTTTTTATATCCTGATAATATTTCTTGTTATCTCCGTCTCAGCCGCTTCCGCTTTTGAAATTGCGTCACTGCAAGAAGCAATAGAAGATATGATTGATGTAATTAATAATGCGGTTGAGAAAATAAAAAGAAAATAGTGTATTATTATATTTAAGGAGATTCTATGAATAGAAAATATTGTTTTTTAATTTTATTCTTTACATTATCTCTTTCAAAAATACAGGCTACGCCGGATAGAGAACGTTACGTTATAGATAGGCTAATTGGATTAAATAGTGTTAATATTATTGTTCATCAATTAGTATATGACAATTTAGGGTCTCATTATAATGAAATTATTGAAGAATACATTATTGAAAAATTTATGCAAAACGGAAATACGTCAATAATAAAACAAATTAGAATAACAGAGAAAAATACCGTTGAAAATATATTGTTAAAAGAATATAAAGGTAAAATTAAATATATTTTTCCGGATATTTTATCTTATTATTTTAATAAACTGACTATAATAAATAAAGAATATATAGAAATTGGCGGCGAAATGCGGATTAATTTAAAAGCAAATATTCCAAAAGAATTAATTAACTGCGATATAATCCGTATTGTTGATATATATTTTGAAAAAGAATATGTTTATTTGATAATAGATTTGCATGATAATGTAAATAAATACAGAAAAGTAATAATGCTTAATATAAATATATGAAGGATTTAATGAAAATTAATATAGTAAAATTAATACCAATAATGGGTATATTCTCGGTAATTTTTTTTTTCTTCATGTAATTCTCGGGGAAATATTTTATGAAGGCTATAACCCGCTTACGCAAGCGGTAAGTGATTTAACCGCTTCAAATTCGCCGTCGAAAAATATAGCAAGATTATTTTCGATGTTTTATGGTATATGTGCCGTTAGTTTTTCAATTGGATTTTTTGTATATGTAAAAAATAAAATAAATAAAACGGTTACTGTTTCCTCGTTTGTTTTTTGTATAATGAATACAATATCATTTTTCGGCTATACATTTTTTCCGTTATCTGAACCCGGCTATGCCGGTACTTTTCAGGATAAAATGCACATGGTTGTTACTGTATTAGTAGTATTGCTAACAATAGTTTTATTAATATTATTTTTCATTGGATTCTTCAGAATAAAAGAGCATAAATGGCTTGGTGTCATTTCAATAATTACACTGTTGGTATTAATGATAGGGGCAATGTTAATAAATATAACGCCAAAAAAATATTTTGGTGCGGCGGAACGGATAAATGTATATTCAATAATTATATATACAGGAATATTGTCATTGTGGATAAAAAAATATATTAAAAATAATCTATAATATATTTATGGAGAGGTTTTATGAAAAAGAAGCATTTCTACTTGGTAATGTTAGTTGGTATTCTGGCATTGAATTTTATGGGTTGTGTGTCTACAGTTGATACTCATAGCGCACCTGTCAATACTTCTCTGGACGGTGATTGGGATAGAGGAGATATTATTGTTACTATTTCCGGTAATAAGGGTGTATTTTCTAAAATAAATACTAATTATAATCGGAATCCGGGCAGAAAGGTTGGCGATCAAAGGTTCAGGAACATTACCAAGGTAGATGACCTAAAATGGTCAGCTCAGGAAAGTTTTACCGGTGATAACTGGAGAAACAGTATAATCATCATGAGTGCAGACGACCGTACTATAAGAGTATCAAATCAAGGATACCCGGATGATATTTATACCAGAGTAAAATAAAAAAATTATGAATAAATTATTATTTACATTTGTATTTCTCTGTACAAGTTTGCTTTATGGGCAGCAAACAATAAAAAACTTGCAATGGCTGAATGTTAATAGAATAATAACACAATCATCTATAGGAAATGACGTAACGTTATATGCACAAACCGAAAATATTGACAATGATGAACCTGTCAAAATCACAATATGGTCAAAAGGAGATGAAAAGGATGATCTTGTCGGCGAATATCATTCAATTATAAGGTATAATCAAATTGTTTTTAATTGGGTTCTTGCTTTTGATATTGAAAAAATGGAAAATAGTATGAAAGAGATAGAAGCCAACGGATTTACGATTCCGCAATACTATTTTATTATACAATATAATACAATAAAAAGCGAAGACAGTAATTTACTGGCTGTTAAAGATACTATAAGAAAGCAGATTTTATTTGAAGGCACGAACATCCCTGCGATAAACAGGGGATACACATTACTATTACCTGATAAAACAATAATAAACGGAAAAACAGATTACGAAGGGTATGTTTACATTGAAAATTTAATAATAGGCACATATTATTTTTATCTACATGAAGAAGGTGATTTAGATGATTTAGATGATTTCTGAAAAAAATGATTCAAATAATTATATATATTGATAAGTTTTTTAAAAATCACTAAAATAATCTAAGGAGATAATAAAAAATGAAAAAACTAATCTGTTTAATAATGTTCTGTAATCTGTTGTTATTAAATGCTGCCAATATATTCTCGCAAACAAAAAATAACGCCTATCTTGATACATCTAGCCTGAAATATAAAGATTTATTATCAGTACTGGATAAAAGCCATATTGAAGTATATTCTAATAAAAAATTCGGGTGGACCGCTGAAAGTTCGGGAAGAAAGTACAGAAATTATTTTAATTTAGCCTTGGATTTCTATAATCAAAAGAATTATGAAGCCTGCATAGATAATTTAATACTTACGCGAAAATCAAGTATATATGATTTTGCGCTTATTTATTATCATCTTGGTGTATGTTTGATGGATATTCAATCTTTTAATCTGGCAAGACAATCGTTTAATGAAGCAATAGAATATTTTTTTAATGATCATTTCCTTCCTATGGATAATGCGCATGGTATCTTCAAAGATTTATTTTCGTTTGACAATAACGGGCTGGTACGTGAACCATATTTTGCTTATTACAATATGGCCTGTATTGAGTCTTTGCAAAATAATCTGGATTTGGCTTATGAATATTTGTGTCAGGCGTTGTTTCATGGTTATCCGTACATTAGTCATATCAAAACTGATGAAGATTTGCGTAATTTATTTAAAGACCGTACCCGTTTACAGGCGATAGAAGCGTTGTATAATGCGGGATCAAATAATACTGTTGCCGGAAGTTCATTTGATTTGAATAGACCTAGCGGCTATGGTTATTACCAGAAAATTTATTTCAGAGATAATAGGATGTTGGTATCGAATATTTCCGGTGCGGATGCTGATGGAAGTTCCGTTGAAAATTATGTAATTAAAAATTATGTAATATTTTCCAAAGCTTTTATGGATACAGGTTTTGCATATATAAAGCGATTTGAAGGATTAGATCCTCATGGACTAAATTATACAAAAATAAACAATGAATAAAATATAAATTAATATCTTGACAATTTCAAACGTATATGCTTAAATTATTCTATAATATGGGTAAAGATTATTATAAGTTAGTCAAATAAATATGAAAGTAAGTATTATTAAACTATTTTTATTTACCGTTATATTAATCACTATCATTTTGGGTATTTTATTGTCTTTCAGAAAAATATGGTTTGTTTACCCGAATAAAAAAATATATTCTGTTGAAGGCCTTGATGTGTCAAATCATCAAGGCAAGATAGATTGGGAAAATGTTGACGAAAAATATAAATTTATTTTTGTAAAAGCCACCGAAGGCGATACATTTGTAGATAAACAATTTTTAAAAAATGCGGAAAGCGTAAAAAAGACGGGAAGAATACTGGGAGGCTATCATTTTTTCCATTTTAATTACAAAGGAATAGATCAAGCGGATAATTTTATTAATACGGCGGGAAATATTATTGATTTGCCCCCTGTGGTTGATTTTGAGTTTTCGGGAAATCCAAGCGATTATAATAAAGATATATTACTGGAAGAATTAAGAAATTGTATCAACAGGCTAGAGGAGCATTATAAACAAAGCGTAATAATTTATACAACAAATGTCGCATATAAAAATATAATAAAAGATAATTTTAATAACCCGATATGGTTTCGTTCGATTATTTTTCCTTTAAGAAAAAATATTAAAAATGTAAGATTCTGGCAGTATCACAACAGCGCAAAGATAAACGGAATAAAAGAAAAAGTCGATTTAAATGTGTTTAAGGGGAATTTGGAAGAATTGAAAGATTTGGTTATGCAATATCAGGCTGGACTTCCAAATGAACGATAAGAAAATAAGAAGGTTATTGCTGGAAAATAAAATAGACAAAGAAAGAATATTTTTGGAAGATAAATCAAAGAACACAATGGAAAATTTCATTTTTTCCGATAAACTTTATAACTTATCGGAAAGATTTAGAAATATTGCCGAATATCCGTTTATATGGTACAATAATTTTGGAAATAAATATGAACAAAAACCGCTTTCCGATATTATTTTTATTAATCATAATTTTTTCTTCGTGCGCTAATTTTGAAAAGTATACTGATAATTACAATATAAAATATAAAGCGGGAACTAACTTAATAAATGAAAAAAATGAAGTACGGCCGATTGAGATAAAAATGCCTTTCTTCTGGATGGTACGCCCCTGGAAAGAAGGGAAACTTGTAACACTTGATGGCTAGGGACGTTATGCGGAAATTTCTTTTATTGATAAAAATAAATTACGATTAAAACACCTTGTTGATTTTCCAAAAGTTCAACAGGACGGCTGGGGATTTGTCGCTTTCCCTGAAGCGGGTCTTATTGTCAGTAGTTCCGGTAAAATGCAGCTTCTTGCGGCTATTGATGACGGTAAAACAAAAAGTCATATTCCCCTTTTATCGTGGACGTATAATGAACCGAATTTTATTTTACTCGATCCCGACGCTGGACTTGCCTCCTATCAGTACGATTTTAACGGAAATGACGATGGTTTAGGCAATAAACTGTTTATTTACAATTATAAAACGGACACAATGGTTTATGAAACTCCGGATTCGTCCGCCTCAAGTCCGCAGGATATTATTATGCAGTTTCGTATAGATGAAAATTATATATGGAGTATCATCTCAACTCATAAAAAAGAAGAAGGGTGGAAATACGATACGGTCTTCTATGATTGGAAAAAAGGTGAAATAAAAAGAAATAAACTTACTGAATTTTTGAGCCAAAATAACAGCTATATATATATAACAATTATATTCATTTGAACCGGCGCTATTTATTCGCAGATGTTGAAAAAAAGGAAGAGGAAGATCCCTATAAACTGCTTAAAATAGATTGGGATGAAGACTATTCAAATTTACAGGTAACAGATTTAGATTATTTATTCCGGGATTTTTACAAAAAAGGATATGCTGTTTCTAATATTATTATTTCTTCGGACGGATCATGGGTAACGGCAACTATTACTGATTATTCGGACTATAATCCTTATGATGTTAATAATCATTTTACAAAGACACGTGTTTTCTTTCATATAGACAATAAATATTTAAATGGTATAAGTATGCCGGTATTTTCTGACGACAGGGAAACTATGGAAAGTACCAATAATGATGAAGGCGCATTCGTTCAGCATCCCGTATACGGAATGTGTTATGCGCAGGAATGGCATAAAGAAAAAGAAATATATCTGCGTCTTTATAAGATGGACGATGTACTGAAAGTAATAAACAGCGGCGCACAATCTATGCCGTTTAATTATGATAATTCCAAAAATTATATATATACCCGTGAGTATTCTTATGAGAAAGAGTTAATAACAGGATGGACTTTTGAAGAAAGTGATACGGCTGTGGAAACAAATCAAACTATTGATTCAATAATTAAATATTGTGAAGAAGAGATGAGCAAGATACCAGCATCCGAACCTGATAATCAATTATGTAAAATAGAACTATATAAAAATATTCGCTCTTACGCTATTTTTCCGGATAAGAATGTCAGGGTATATTTATTAAAAAATAAATCAAAAGAAGATGACAATGTATATTATATTGAAATTGATTTTTACATTTTTGCTTCTAATCGCCCCTTTGACATGAATGATGCGTTTAAGTTACACAAACTGATAATTAGTAATCAGTATTTCAAATTTTCTGAAAGTAATAGTGACATACAGCCGATATTTTGGGAATTTTATGACTTAATAGAAGAGGGTGAACCGGCTTATAGGTTTTTTTTAAATGAAATAAATAAACATAGAAGATAAAATTAAAAAGGAGGATTCTATGCCGGTGAAAAAAATTATTTTTTGTCTCTTATCTGTTCTGTTAATAATGTCAGCAATAATAATACCGGGATGCAAGACCAATAAAGGGAATACCATTACAGATAATACCGCCGCAGATAATAAAGTTACGGAAAATAACGCTCCGGACGACGGTAAATCATTTCCTTTAAGTTTCAGAGGAACATGGATAAGAGATAATACTAAATACACATTAATTTTTACGCAAGACACGTTAAAAGCCGGCAACCAAAGTTATACGTGGATTTTTCAAAGCGTTTCCGGAGATGTTTATAAAATAAAATCAAGCAACTATAATTATATAGGCACGATTACTGTTAGATTAATTAATGGTAACCTTGTAATAAGCGGAGACAGCGCCGTTGATAATGAGCACAACTGGAACGGTATATGGAAAAAACAATGAATATGATATAATTTCCGCTTGTAATTATCAATAAAAAATGATATATTGGAACAAAGATTTATTTCATAAAAAAGGAGTTACGGCATGAGAATTAAAATTAAACTGAGTATCATGATGATCGTCATAGTGCTGATCGTGGCGGGCGGAATTACTGTAATTCAATTGCGGAAGGCATCCATGATTAGCATGGAATTAAGCGTTCGGGGAATAAAATATTTAGCCAAACAGCAGGCGGAATTTTGGCAAGGCAGGGAGAATACCTACTTAAACAAACTGGACGGAGTTGCGGACATAATGGGAGAATATGAACAAATATCCGCTCGGGATAGGCGTGATTATTATGACAATATGCTTAAGGCTACCCTGAATAATAACCCAAGCTTTGTCAGCATATTTTCAGTATGGAAACCAAACGTCATGGACGGCATGGATGCGCGCTATATAGGCCGCGTGGGTTCAACAAAAACAGGACAATACGCAATGGGCTATACCAGAGAAAACGGCAAGATTGAGGCGTGGAGCATCCCCAACCTTGATGAAATTAACGCATGGATAAACGGACCCAACGCGCTTGATGACAAGGTTGATCATCCCATACCTTATAAAGTGAACGGAAAGGACACCTTTGTTATCAAAATAGGGGTAAACATAACCAGAACCACTACCGACGAAGTAGTCGGACAGCTAGGTATAATAATGGACATCTCGTCAATACAGGAAGGAGTAACAAAAACCATCAATGATTACATAGAAATATCCCAAATGTCCATTTACTCAGGCAACGGATTTATCATGGGAAATCTGCGTCCTGAACGGGTAGGAAGGATGCTGCTCGATGTTGAAGCTTTATACGGCATTTATCAGAAAGACGCCAACCAGGCGATTCTTGACGGTAAGCCGTTTAGCTGTTCGAGCTATTCGAATTCGTTAAAATCAAACGTTAGAATTGAACTAATGCCTTTCCAGATAGGCGATTCAAGCAATAACTGGAGCGTAATGATTGCCTCAAAAGAATCGTACATAATGAAAGAAGTTAATGCAATGGCAAAGTTTACCATTATTATTACGTTAATAGCCATAGTAATAGCGGCGGTAATTGTGTACCTTTTCCTTCAAAGAATTACCGAGCCAATCGTCAAGGTAGCCGATACGCTCAAAGAAATCTCCGAAGGCGACGGCGACCTGACCAAGACCGTTGAAATCAATTCCAAAGACGAAGTAGGCGATCTTGCCAAATACTTCAATGAAACAATTGGAAACATCAAAGAGCTTGTGCTTGGCATTAAAAAGCATGCCCATGATTTGTCACGCATTGGCGAAACTCTTTCCAGCGATATGACCGAGACAGCGTCGGCGGTAAACCAAATCACTTCCAACATCAGCAGCATTAAAGGGCGTGTGCTCAACCAGAGCGCAAGCGTAACCGAGACCAACGCAACAATGGAACATGTCATTGCCAACATCAACAGGCTCAACAGCCATGTGGAAAAACAGAGCAAGAGCGTTTCACAGGCATCGTCCGCCATTGAAGAGATGGTTGCCAATATCAGCTCTGTAACTAACACGCTGGAAAACAACTCCAAAAATGTGCAGATGCTGCAAAAAGCTTCCAAAATTGGACGCAGTGGATTACAGGAAATGGCGGCGGACATTCAGGAAATAGCCCGTCAATCTGAAGGATTGATACAAATTAACAATGCAATGGCGCATATTGCCAGCCAGACCAATATTCTTTCCATGAATGCGGCAATAGAAGCTGCGCACGCCGGAGAACAAGGAAAAGGCTTTGCGGTAGTCGCCGATGAAATCCGCAAACTGGCGGAAAGTTCCAGCAAACAGTCTAAAACGATTAGCATGGTATTGAAAACAATAGCGGAATCAATCAAAAAAATATCAGGCTCCACCGAAAACGTACTGACAGAGTTTGAGGAAATAAACACGGACGTAATGACAGTTTCAACTCAGGAAGAAAATATCCGTAACGCTATGGAAGAACAAGGGCAAGGAAGCGCACAAGTATTGCAAGGCGTCGGTACTGTCAACGAAATTACACAAGAGGTTAAAAGCAGTTCGGAAGAAATGCTTAGCGGCAGTCAGGAAGTAATTAAAGAAAGCAAGAATCTTGAAAAAGTTACGCAAGAAATATCCGGCGGCATGAATGAAATGTCAGCCGGCGCAGATCAGATAAACATAGCGGTAAATAGTGTCAATGATATGACCAAAAAAACCCATGAAGCCATTGACGAATTGATAAAAGATGTTTCACGGTTTAAAGTTGAGTAACGCAGAATATAAAGTGTTGTCAAACAGGAGGTAAATTGTGTTTTTAGCTATTGTTATTGTCTCGGTTATGGCGGGTATAATTTAGGTTGTAGGAATGGGATCTATCATAGTTATTATATATGGTATAAATAAAAAAAATGATAACTTAAGAAAGTTAGGCTTTAAAATTCTAATCCCTACAGCGGTTATATGGATGTTATTTATATGTGTCGACATTGTTTTACTGGTAAAAGACAGAGATAATATTGCGGGTGAAGTTGGAAGATTGACCGGTGTAATGGTAGGAAGCGGATTTGAAGCAGCCGGCGAAGGCGTAGGCAGCGGACTTGCAACAGCAGCTCAAAGTTTTGAAAAGAATTGGGATAAGGGCAGATTACAGCAGCTTAAAAATTTGCATATATCTTTTTCATCTATGGATTATGAGATTCAAAAAGAATCAAAGATATATGATATTGAATTAATTTTTGATAATAAAAGTCCTGCGGAAATAAAATTGTATTTGGACGATCTTATAGGGAACCACTATTTAATGGTTTGTGATAAAGATGATTTTGTATATACAATACCGTTAGAATACAAGAGAGTTACATCTCAAAAAACAAATGATGGAACAACTGTAACATCAACACAATATTCCGATACAATAATTCCGTTTGGGAAAACCAAATATAGATTTAATGTTACCGTACCAAATGATGTTGATATAACTTATGCACGGTTTGTGAATACGGTTATACCGTTTAAATAAAAGCAGCCAAACAGTTCCTGTAGGTGAAAATTCAACATGGACGGGGAAGTAAAAAAGCGCTAATATATTAATATGAGGCGTATATTAATATATTCTTTATTAATCATAACCTTTTCTTCCTGTTCCGTACTGCCCAGGTTCAAAAAAATCGGCGCCGTTTCCGAAAATGTAACTCTAATGCCGTATCAGGATAAAACTGATTTATACGGATATATTAATGCGGAAACCTTTGAAATTGTTATTCCTGCCCAATATGAATATACAGGCCCTTTTGTAAACGGCTATGCTATGGTTGCTAATAAATATGAAGCTTTTAACGATAATATATATTTTTTGATAAATAAAAATAATGAAACTGTATTAAAATATTTTAATTATGCGTTTATATATGAGTCTGAAGACAGTAAGACGGTATATGCGCTAACCGTTACTAATACGGGAATTGAAATAGAAGAGAGGAAAGGGGTTTTTTCACGCATCATTATACCAGACCAATGAATAATATTTATAGAATGTATAACTTAAATACGGGAAAAGTTGTTATGGAAAGAAAAGAATATTATTCAATTAACTATGATTCAAATGAACCTATAATAAGATTTTTTGCTAATTATATGTCATTTAACAATGATATATACGAAATAATGAATAACGGCATGTTTGAAAAAAGAGATATGAATGACATTGAAATAAGAAAACTTATCGCGAAGATAGTAAAAGAAAGAAATCTGGAAAATTCTTTTCGTTTCACGAAATATGACGGTAAAATTTATAATTATGATGATTTGTATAATGAAAACTTATATATTTATTTAATAAGAGACTCTAAATATGATTATATGTATATTGAAAATTATGATTTTGATATTGATTTACTGATTAAAAATATACCAGAAGATTTTCAACCCGCAAATAACAATTGGGAACCATGGAAAAAGGGGGATAAAATCAGAATGGATAGACCTGTCAGTATTGATAAAATTCATCCTTTTCGAGAAAATATATGGTTATTTCCCGTTTACATTGTTGAAAGAGAAAAATACTGGGAAAGACATGTCGGTTTATACAATGCTTCAGAAAATCAATGGGCAATTCCTCCGATAGAACATGATACTTTTGCTGATTTTAGATTAACAGGATATGATAATTGGATATGTTACAGTTCCGATAAAATGCTCCGTCCTTATTTCTATAACTTAAAAACAAGGGAAAAATACAAAGATAAATATATGTATCAATTTGGAACCATGATTTATTTGGGTTATTATGATAATAAATTTTCAAATCAGGAAGTAATAATTGAAAAGTTTTAAAATAAAAAAAATCGCCGTTTTCTGTTTATTAACTATACTAATCTCCATAACCGCCGAAGCGCGAGATTATGACCCCGGTGCTTTTGGACATATAGTAAATATTGTATACAGCCATGACGGTAAATACATAGCAGCCGCTGAACTTGGCAGGTTAATAAAAATTTATGATAGTATCACAATGGAAAAAGTGAGCGAATTCGACGGACTTATGTACGGCTATATTAAAATGGAATTCAGTCCTGATAATTTATTTATCGCATTAAATACAATTGAAGAAGGCGAAGGTTGGCCTCAGGAAATATTAATATTTGAAATAGAAACAGGGAATATTGTATTTAAATTGACAGATAGTGATAGACACGGAGGAGAAGTAAATTCGATTTCATACAGATTTGACGGACAAAGACTTGTTTCAGGAGCCGGATATACAGACGGAATAATTACAATGTGAATTTATATTTAATATTTTATACAGCCCGGACGGAGAAAAAATAATATCAGCTTCTACACAAAATATTAAAATATGGGACGCAAACAACGGAATGGAATTAAAGACGCTGCAAGAAAAAGATACTGACATTATTTTGATAGAAACTACAGAATAGATATTATAGATTATATTAACGGCACTATAATAAATTCTTATAAATTACCTGTTCCTGCAGCGATTAGCCCTGACGGAAGAAGCATTTGTTATTCAGAAAATAAAACAGACATTAAGATATTAGAGGTTTGTAGCGAATAAAAATACCGCTTATTTGGAAGGACCGTGTTTTATCACATTTCCAATGGCTAGATATTTTACCGGTTCTGTAACAATAAAATCAGATGCAGTTTCGTTAAACACCCATGTAATATCGGCGACATCTATATCGCCGCTATTACCGTATTTTTCTTCCGCCGCTCTTAACAGTTCAATGTAAGCCGTACGGTCTATTTGCTGCCTTGCGGTTTTTGAATTACCTGCAACATTTATTGAAAAAATGGTATCTATACGCCCTATAATGACAGCGTTTGGAATTTCACTTGCCGTTTTATATGTGGTTTCGGAAGTAACCGGAAGAGTTATATTATCAATACCGGCGCTTACCTTGCCAAGAGAATATTTTATTATTAAAAAAGAATTCACGCCGCCAAGAACTATAGTGAGGATTACAACTGCCGCAAGACGGAATATATATTTATTTCTTGTTTCGGTTTCTTTAAAGTGCGTTATGAGTTTTACAAGAAAAAATATTCCTACCCCGATTGCTATTACAATACAGGATATTACAATGATTATAGCTGTCAGCATAAGATTCTCCCTAAAATATGATTGATAATTATTACTCTTTTTTATTTGTTTGTCAATCATTCCAAACTGTATATTTATACAAAACTATGGTATTATAATAACAGGGGTTAAAAAGATGAAGTTCAGAAACTGTATTTTACTTTGTATTGCGGCGGTAATGCTTTTTTCATGTAATAGGAAAAAAGAAAATAATGAAAACACTCAACAGGGAGCAGAACAAACCGTTCGTATGGACGGCTCTTTTCTCAAGGCCGAAGCAAAAAAAATCAGCGGTTCGGACAAGTATACTGCTTTAGATGATGAAATGAGAGAATTAATCAAGCCAAAGGTAACGGCAACAGAAGAAGAAAAAAAGATTTAATTAAAATAATTAAAAGATCTAGTGTTTTCATAGAAAAAGCGAATTTTGGGATGCCGGGAGGTGATAACTGGATAGTCAAACATGCAGATATAGATATGCATATAACTATTTATGTTACTAATAATGATAAAATAATAAAGGAATATTATGCAACGGTTGGCGGTTTAAATTTTATTGATCAAGAACTTAATGAAATTTCCGAATTTGATATAATGCGTGATATACCCGGCACTCATCTTCCGGATGGTGTTTTTTCTTTTGGAGATTTTAACGGAGATGGTATAGATGAAATATTCAGCTATATTTATTCGTATCTTACAGGTTATAATATCGACATTTTTCATTATGACTCAGAAAAAGAAGGTTTTGTGTATTGCAGAATTCCGTATACAATCATTAATCCAAAATACGGTCCTGCGCCTGTAGAATTTGCGATATATCAGGGAAAATTAGGTTTTAAGGTATATAATGAGAAATATCACTGGGAGACTGAAACTATAGAAGAAGGGAAGTGGTATTTTTACACATGGGACGCAGAACAAAGAAAGTATGTTGAAGTTGGAGAAGTTATTGATTAAAAAAACATTTTTAATATTTATTATTGCCATTTTGCTTTTCTCCTGTGAGAATAAATCAAATAAAAATGAACCGGAAAAACAAAATGACATTACGGTTGATTATGATCTTGGTTCCGAAGATGAAAACGGCATAAAAACCATCCATGTATTTGTCGCCCTATGCGATAATAAGTATCAAGGCATAACCCGTGTATCAGCGGCGCTTGGAGACGGGCAGAACCTTAACACAAATCTTTATTGGGGCGCTCTTTACGGTATTCGCTCCTATTTCAAAAGAAGCGATGAATGGAAACTGCTTACAGCGCAGAAGAAAAAGGGCATAATTCTTGAAAGGCTTATTTTTAAGCATAAAGAAAAAAATTATTACCTTGTAGCCGACGCTTACGACGGAAAATATATAAAAGAGTGTACGCTTAATTTTCTTAACAGCGGAAGCGGAAGCAAAAAAGACACTATAAGGATAAACGGTAAAACTTTGGGAACAGACGGCAATGCCTCTCTTTTGGCGTACATCGGCCATGACGGATTAATGGATTTTCAATTATCCAAAACTTTTGTGAACACGGATAACATAAAACGTGATATGATTATATTGGCGTGTTACAGCAAAAAATATTTTACACCAGTACTGGAACAGGCAAACGTAAATATTTTGGTTTGGACTACTAATTTAATGGCTCCCGAAGCCTATACCCTGCATGATGCCTTAACGGGATATGTTAACGGAGAGACCAACGAGGAAATTCGGGAAAGAGCGGCGGCGGCGTACTCAAGGTATCAAAAGTGCAGTCTAAATGCGGCAAAAGGATTACTTGTAACGGAAAAGAGGTAATTATGGAAAATATAAACGACCCAATGATTTTGGAAGATTTATATCAATCCGGCAAAAAAACATTTTCAGAAACAATTTTGTATTTAAGGCATAAAAACCATTGACAAAAAACGTTAGGTGGAATATAATTATTTATTATCCGAAAATATTTTCGGGATAGTAAAATCTTTAGATGATTAGGCGGTAATTATGTCGGAAGAAGCGTTAAAAAGAAAGGTTCTTTACCAGAAAAGAAGAAAAAGCGGCTGCTGCCCAAGGTGCGGAAGCAAGAGAAGCAAAACAAGTAAATACATATTTTGCGACGATTGCCGTGCGTTTTTCAGGGGCTATAATCAGGAAATTTCAGAAACCATAAACAAGGACAGAAGGGCGAAATACAACAAGCGAAAGAAAAACAGCGAATGTCCCCGGTGCGGTAAAAAACTTCCCAAAACTTACGAAAAGAAAATTTGCCCGAAATGCCTGGCAAAACAATACGAGTACAATTACGGTAAAAAGAAGAAACCGGCAAAAAAAGCCGTAAAGAAAACGGTGAAAAGAAGGAAAACAAAAAAATAACAGGCAGAAAAAATGATTAGTCGAAACCCGAATATCGCAAACTTAAAGGCGGGATACCTCTTTCCCGAAGTCGCCAAAAGAAGGCGGGAATACGCCGCCTCCCACCCCGACGCTAAAATTATCAGTCTTGGAGTGGGGAACACCACGGAGCCCGTTATGCCGCACGTCACGGCGGGTCTTGTGGAAGGGGCCAGGAAACTTGGAACCGTAGAAGGCTATTCCGGCTATCAGGACGAGGGAATGGCTGAGTTAAGGGAAAAAATTTCCAAAGTCTTTTACAGCGGAAAGTTTTCTATAGAAGAAATATTTATCTCGGACGGCGCAAAGTGCGACATCGGAAGACTGCAGGTTCTCTTTGGGGCGGGAACAAAAATCGCCGTGCAAGACCCGTCTTACCCCGTTTATGTAGACGGTTCCGTTCTCGCCGGAGCCGCCGGAGGCTGGAAGGGCGAAGGCTACGAGGGTATTACCTACCTTCCCTGTACAGCGGAAAACAATTTTTTCCCCAGCCTCGACCTTGTTCCGCAGAACAGTCTCATCTACTTCTGTTCGCCCAACAACCCGACAGGCGCTGTCGCCAATCGTTCTCAATTGTCCGCTCTGGTAAAAACCGCCGTAGACAAGAAGTGCGTCATTGTCTTTGACGCCGCCTACAGCGAATTTATACGGGATTCCTCTCTGCCGAAAAGTATCTACGAAATAAATAAGGCCGATCTTTGCGCCATCGAGGTAAACTCATTCTCAAAGCCTGCGGGATTCACGGGAGTGCGGCTCGGCTGGTCTGTCGTTCCAAAGGCGCTCAAGTACGCAGGAGGAGAAAGCGTCAATGCCGACTGGAGCAGGATAGCGGGAACCATTTTTAACGGAGCGTCCAATATCGCTCAGACAGGCGGGCTTGCGGCGTTAGACGAAAAAGGCCTCGCTGAAATGCGAGCCATGATGGACTTCTATCTCGGCAACGCAAAACTTATCAGGGACGCTCTGCGTCAGTTTGGAATATACTGCATCGGCGGAGACAACTCGCCTTACATTTGGGCGCATTTCCCCGGAAGGGACAGTTGGGAAGTATTTACAGAGCTTCTGGAAAAGTGTCAGGTTGTTACCACGCCGGGCGCAGGCTTCGGTCCCGCCGGTCAGGGCTTTATCCGCTTTTCCGCTTTCGGCCACCGTGCCGATGTCGAAGAGGCGTGCAGGCGTATTACCGCTCTGTTTTCCTGATATTGCAACAAGTTCACTTGCAAGCCTCTCTTGAAAGCGTTATATTGAGAGAATGGCAGTCGATATCCAAAACATTATAAAGAACCTTCATCCTCTGGAAGTGCGAATCCTTCTTCAATATAAAAAAGGCGACGAGCTTACCATCGAGAAAGTTGAGAAGGAACTGGGCTTTAAGCCGGGGAACGGAAACCAGGCGCTTTCCTGGCTTGCCGGCAAAGGATTGATCGGCGAGATACGGCGGGAGACAGCGGTCTTTTACGAATTGACCGACCTTGGCAGGGAATGGAAAGAGAAGGGCAGTCCCGAAGAGCGGATTATTGAGCTTGTAAGAAAACAGTCCGGCGCTCTTAAACTTCCTGATATCGCAAAGACCCTTAATATAGAAAACAAAGACATCGGCAGCGCCTTCGGCAGTCTTTCCAAACTTGGCATACTGGCGATGGATAACGATAAAAACGTAATTATAAAAAGCCCTCATGTGGAATTACTGCTTAAAGAATTTTTTAACGGCGAGAGAGTCAATGACCCGGCTATTAACTACCTTGTCACCATCCGAAGCTTGCTTGAAAAAGGGGCAAGCGCTCCAATACCGGAAGCAGCGCTTCCTGAAGCGTCACTTAACGCCGAAGAAAAAACCGCAATGGGCGGCATAGCTAAAAAGCGTGGCGCTGCTGACGCTCCTTTCCGTCAGATAGACAGGGAAACCGTAGTCTTCGCTTTTACTTCCGACGGCGGTTCTGTTCCGGCGCAGGAAGCGGCGCAGGCGCTCAGAGCAGCGGGCATTACCGGAGACGAGACAGGCTCTTTAACTCAGGCAATGCTTGAGAGCGGAAGCTGGAAGGGAAAGACATTCAGATCATACAATGTAAAAACGCCGCCCGTCCGGTTGAACCCGGGCAGGAGCAATCCCTACGCCAAGTTTCTTGAAAACGTAAAAGACAAACTTGCTTCTCTCGGCTTTGAGGAATTTGACGGTCCGCTTGTCGAGACCGAGTTCTGGAATTCGGACGCTCTTTTTATGCCTCAGTTCCACTCCGCTCGTGATATTCACGACGTGTACAGCATAGCCGACCCGTCTTCCAAAAAAGGGAATAGCGGCAATTCCGCAGGCGGAATTGCCCTCGCAAAAAAAATTGACGAACCTTGGCTATCCAATGTTGCCGCCGCACATGAGAACGGCGGGAAAACAGGAAGCCGTGGGTGGAACTACGGCTTTGACCGTGAATTTACAAGGCGGCTGATCCTTCGTTCTCAGGGAACAGTGCTTTCTGCGAAGAACCTTCCCACAGCGAAGATACCGGGCAAGTACTTCGGCATTGTGCGCTGTTTCCGCTACGACCGTGTGGACGCCACCCACCTTCCCGACTTCTACCAAACCGAGGGCATTGTTCTGGGCGAGAACGTCAACCTTCGCACCCTTTTGGGAATGTTGGAAATGTTTGCACGTGAAGTCGCCGGAGCGAAAGAGGTAAAATACGTTCCTGGTTATTTTCCGTTTACGGAACCTTCGGTAGAAGTGCATATCAAGCACCCCGTACTCGGTTGGTTCGAGCTTGGCGGCTCCGGCATTTTCCGCCCCGAGGTAACAGACAGCCTCGGTGTGAATGTGCCTGTCGCAGCTTGGGGCATCGGGATCGACAGGATGGCGTTAATGGCATTGGGCCTGAACGATCTCCGGGAGCTTTTCAGCCACGACATTGAGAATGTAAGATTAAGACGGACAAAAACTTCAGGAGCGTAAATGAATATTTTTCCGGCGGATCGTTATGGTTACGATTTTATCCCTGCCGAATATCTGCCGAAGGGTCTTCATGGAGAGAATGAGTACTGGCTGCGTAACGCTCAGCAGACGGAACTCTTTTCCAAAAAGCCCGATTCATGGCGTCATTTAAAACCCGAAGAAATCGAGGCGCTTAAACAAAACAGAAACAACTGCCCCAACTGGGATAACTTTCTTGTCAGCGAGCAGTTTGATCCTTCCCTGATACGAGACTCGTCCTTTTACGGCCTTGTGCGGATAGGCGCTCTAAAAAACGTCCTGTTAAAACACAACGACTTCTGCGTGCCGGCGGGAATCCGCAGCAGCGTAATTATTTCGTGCGACATAGGCGACGACACGGCGATTCAAAACTGCGCTTATATCTCGCATTATATAATCGGGAACAACTGCATACTTTCAAAGGTTGATGAAATGCAGACAACCAACCACGCCAAATTCGGGAACGGCGTTATCAAAGACGGCGAAAGCGAAGAAGTGCGGGTTTGGATCGACGTGATGAATGAAGCGGGCGGCAGGTCCATTCTGCCTTTCGATACAATGATCGCCGCAGACGCTTATCTGTGGGCAGTTTACAGAGACGACACCGCCATGACAAACAAATTGGCGGAGATTACCCAAAAACAGTACGGAAGCTTACGGGGCAGTTACGGAGTTGTCGGCTCAGGTTCGACAATCAAAAGCTGTTCGATAATAAAAGATACGGCAATCGGAAACTGCGCCTACATCAAGGGAGCGAACAAACTTAAAAACCTTACGATACATTCCTCCGCCGAAGAACCTACGCAGATAGGCGAGGGCGTGGAATTAGTGAACGGCATTGTCGGATACGCTTGCAGTGTTTTCTACGGAGCGAAAGCGGTGCGGTTTGTCATCGGCAGGAACAGCAGTTTAAAGTACGGAGCGAGGCTTATCCACTCGGTGCTTGGAGATAACTCAACCGTGTCTTGCTGTGAGATGCTTAACAATTTGATCTTCCCCGTACATGAACAGCACCACAACAATTCGTTTTTAATAGCAAGCCTTATACAGGGAATGTCGAACCTCGCTGCGGCTGCCACTATCGGCAGCAACCACAACAGCCGTGCCAACGACGGCGAGATAAGGGCAAAGCGGGGCTTTTGGCCGGGGCTTGCCGTAAGCCTTAAACACTCAAGCGTCTTTGCGTCATTCGTGATCATCGCTAAAGGCGAGTATCCTTCGGAGCTTAATATCCCTTTCCCCTTCGCCCTTGTAAATAACAATGTGCACAAGAACCGCCTCGAGGTAATGCCTGCCTATTTCTGGCTTCACAATATGTACGCCCTTGAGCGCAATTCATGGAAGAGCAAGACTCGGGACAAAAGAAAAGTAAAAAACCAACGTATCGAAACCGACTATCTTGCGCCCGATACCGCCGAAGAAATAATTCACGCCCTTTCTGTTCTGGACGGCTGGCTCGGAGAATCGGGCTTTTCTGCGCAGGACATGACGGGAATAGACGGCGATCATATCCGTGTTATTTTATGCCGCCACCTTGAACACAGCAAGCGGGGACAGGTGATTATAAAGCCGCTTGAATCAATAGCGGGCTATCGCCAGATGCTTCGCTACTATGCGGTAAAAACCCTCGCTGAATTTTTTGACACCCACCCTGAACTGGATTATCAGGGTTTCCTTGAATTGTTAGGCCCGCCTTCACCAAATGAGCGAGTCAGGGAATGGACGAATATAGGCGGGCAGATTGTACCTTCTTTCCGCATAGACGAATTGCGCAACAACATACGTGAAGGCGAGATAAAAAACTGGGACGATGTTCACCGTGTATACGGCCACTGGGACGAAGCGTACCCGTTTGACAGATGCAGTCACGCATGGTCTGTGCTTGCTTTTCTAAGGGAAACGGAAGAAGCCCCGTCCGCCGCCGCTTTCAAAACAGAATTGTTTCTTCTTAGGGAAACACGGCGCTGGATAGATAAACAAATATACGAAAGCAGAGCGAAAGATTTCAGAAGCTCATATAAAAAAGCGACCTACCGTAATGCCGCAGAGATGGAGAGGGTGCTTGGCAAACCCGGCGATAACCCGTTCATCTGCGTCGTGCAAAAAGAGACCGCCGTGTTTCTCGAAATGATAGAAAGAGTTATCGTCCGTCTGGATTAAAAAAAAGCCTGACACAAGGTCAGGCTTGATTGAGGTCAACCTAATCCGGCTTTACGGCGTGAATATACGTCGTAGAAGACTGCCAAGAGCACGACAAGCGCTTTTACTACATACTGGTAAGGAGCGCCCAGGTTCATAAGTGTCATACCGTTGTTAATAGCCGACATTACAAGTCCTCCGATAACAACACCGATAACAGTACCTATACCGCCTGAGGCAGAAACGCCGCCGATGTAACAAGCGGCGATAGCGTCCATTTCAAACATGTTTCCGGCTTGCGGAAGGGCGCTGTTCATGTACCCTGTAGTGACTATGGCCGAAAGTCCCGTTAAAGTTCCCATGAAACAGTAAACGATAAACGTGACAAATTCAGTATTAATACCTGACAGCTTTGCGGAATGAGCGTTGCCGCCGACTGCGTATATATACCTGCCAAGTACCGTGTTTTTCATAATAAAGTGGAAAAGTCCTACCGTTATTAATAGAACAATTACGACAATGGGAAGACCACGGTAAGAAGCAAAACGTTCCGCCAGAACGAACAGTAAAGCGCTGATAAGAACCAGTTTACCTATGGCAAAGGAGAAAGGGGGAACATCATGTCCGTCGGCTATTTTAACTCTCCTGCTTTTGAATTCCATAAACCATAAAACTGCAATTATAATTAACGCTATTATAAAAGATGCCGGATAATAATCCCCAAAAATCGGGTCTTCTATATGCAGTAAATCCTGATCTACCGTTCCTGTAGAAAGGTAGGAATAAACGTCATCCTTCGGATTTACCGGAGTTACATTTGTGACAATATAGGTCAGCCCCCGGAAAAGCAGCATGCCCGCAAGCGTAGCGATGAAAGGCGGAATCTTGGGATACGCTATAAACCAACCTTGAAAAGCGCCGATGGCAAAACCCATTGCCAGAGAAGCAACCAGGGTAACAAACATTCCCACGCCGGTATTGTAGATATAAGCGCTTAACGCTCCTATAAAGGCGACCACCGAACCGACTGAAAGGTCAATTCCGCCGATGATTATACATTGAACCATTCCGGTAGCAAGAATAAAAACATAACTGAACTGGAAGAAAATATAGGTAATATTACGGCCTTTGAAATTTGTCCAGTTGCACAAAGGGCCAAAGATCAGCATGATCGCTATCAAAATGATAAACATTGAATAGCTCCGTAAATTGTGCTTGATCATCTCCTTTAAGTTGTACGTGTTGTTTAGATTGTTACTCATTGTTTTCTCCTCGTTATATTATCCGACCAATGCCATATGCATGATCTTTTCTTGTGTTGCTTCTCCGTGCGCCAGAACGCCTTTAATCTTTCCTTCGTTCATTACATATATACGGTCGGCCATACCCAGAGCTTCGGGAAGCTCGGAACTGACCATAATAATGCTCTTGCCCGCCGCCGACAGATCGTTCAATATGTTGTAAATTTCCGTCTTGGCCCCGATGTCAATACCTCGTGTCGGTTCATCTACAATAAAGATATCAGGTTTTGCCGCAAGACTTCGGCTTAATACAACCTTCTGCTGATTACCGCCTGAAAGATTACGAACAATTTGATTTATAGAAGGAGTTCTTATGTTAAGGTCTTTGCGGAACTTTTCCGCCAGATTAACTTCCTGCGAATTGTTAATTACTCCTAACTTTGAAATACTCTCAAGGCTTGAGTTGGATATGTTGGTTTTAATGTCCTGAATTAAAATAAGCCCGAGACCTTTTCGGTCTTCAGAAACATAGCCAAGCCCGCTGCCCATTGCCTGCTTGCTTGAAGTAAGATACATGGATTTTCCATTGATGTATAATTCACCCTCGCTGCGGTTGCCGTAAGACCTTCCGAAAATGCTCATCATCAATTCGGTACGGCCTGCTCCCATAGGCCCGCAAAACGCCAGTATTTCACCCTTTTTCAATTCAAAGGATACATTATCAACTATCTTGATGTTATGATATTCGGGGTGGTATACGGTCCAGTTTTTAACTTCCATTACCGTGTTTCCGGGTTTGCTCTTGCGTTCCGGGAAACGGTGGGTTAAATCCCTGCCTACCATGTCCCTGATTATCTGTTCTTCGGTAAGTTTTTTTTCTTTTACATCGTAACTGGCTATTGATTTGCCGTCCCGCAGAATAGATACGGTATCCGCAACCTTAAGCACTTCGTTAAGTTTGTGAGAAATCATTACGCAGGTTATTCCCTGCTTTTTAAAATCCAGAATAAGATTAAGCAATTTCTCGCTTTCATCGTCGTTCAATGAAGAAGTAGGCTCGTCCAGAATTAACAAGTCTACTTTTTTTGAAAGAGCGCGGGCTATTTCGACTAACTGTTGTTTGCCGACCCCCAGTTTGCTCACTACGGTTTCGGGAGGTTCTTTTAAGCCGACAATCTCCAAATATTTCTTTGATTCGTTTATATGATAATTCCAGTCAATTATGCCGAACTTTGTGTTCATGTGTCCCAGAAAAATATTTTCGTAAATTGGTAAATACGGGCTTAGCGCCAGTTCCTGATGGATAATGGCAAGCCCTTCTTTTTCGCTGTCTTTAACGCTGTGATAAAATGTCTCTTTTCCTTTATAAATTACTTTTCCCTCGTAATCCCCTTTGGGATAAACGCCGGAAATTATGCTCATCAGGGTTGATTTGCCTGCGCCGTTTTCACCTACAATGGAATGAATCTCGCCTTTTTTAATTTTTAACGAAACGTCCTCTAAAGCCCTTACGCCGGGAAAATCTTTGGTAAGGTTAATAATTTCCATTATATATTCGTTCATTCGAAAGCCTACCCTTTTCTTGGAATAAAAAAAGACGGGAGAAATTTCTCCCGTCTTTAACAAAACAACAGTTATCTTTTTGGAGCAGCTTTTATCTGTGCAGCTTCTGAAGCAGAGAAGAATCCGGCATCCGCAGGAACAGCAACATTGTCTTTGGTTATTGCTGTTACGTCTAACAGGAATACAGTTACTTTTTTCTGGCCTGTATCGCCGATAGCCGCAAGTTCGCCTGACGCAATTACTGCGCCAGGAACTTTAATATTAGCGGGTTTTACGCCTTTCAGGAGCTGATCGACCAGAATAATCGCAGCTTCCGCAAGTTTTGATGTGTCTTTGAAGATGGTCATGTACTGCTCGCCGTTCTTTATTGACATTACTGAAAGGAATTCAGCGTCTTGTCCGGTAACTACGGGCAGCTTGCCGCGGTATTTGGCGTCGGCTTTACATGCTTCAATAATACCGCGAGCTATCGGGTCATTGGGAGCAAGTACCGCGTCCAGTGTTATGTTCTGGGCATCGTTGATGAGAAGGCCTTCCATTCTCGCTTTAGCGATATTGGCAAACCAGTTTTCAGTTGTAATACGGGCAAAAGTCGCCTTATCTTTTGAGCTTTTCGGATAGGGGCCGACTACCTTGAGTACGCCTTTGTCGATGTACGGATTAAGAACTTCAATAGCTCCGTCAAAGAAGAAGTTGGCGTTATCATCTGTGATTGAACCGGCAAAAAGGGTGATGTACTTGGGTTTGTCGGGTGTAGCCGCATTAAGCTTAAGAGCGTCTACAATTGACTGACCCTGGATTGTTCCTACTTTTTTGTTGTTAAAAGTAATAAAGTAGTCGTAATCCTTGGTGTTCTGGATAAGCCTGTCATAAGCAAGAACAATTACTTTGTCCTTCTTGGCGGCTGATACTACAGAACGGACACCGTCATTGATGTTACCAATGACTAACGCTTTGGCGCCCTGATTCAAGAAACCTTGAATCTGCTGATTTTGCAGTGACTGGTCAGCGTTCGCCCACTGGACTGCCGCTTTGTAACCGCGTTTTTCCGCTTCTGCTTTGAGAGCGTTACCGTCTTTTACCCAGCGCGCAACGTGAGTTTCGGGCATGGCGAGACCAATGTCGATGGCCTGTTGTGCAAAACTGAAACTTGCAACTGCAAGTAACAGTAATACGAAAATAATTTTCTTCATTTTTTCCTCCGAAAAATAAATTTATAATATTATACATTAATGCAACCCCAATAGCAAGCTAAAAATCATAAAAATCTATAATTTTTGTCCGTAGACGCTCTTTTGATAACAGGCTATAATCAATTATTCGTAATAAAGGACAGAAAAATGCCAAAAATTGAGGTAAATGAAGAACTTTTCTATACATTGGCCGGACGTGCCGGAGGTTGGAAAAACAGGGACGAATTTGAGGAAATTTTAACCTGCGCCAAGGCCGAACTGGACGAAGATAGCGATAAAAGCCTTCCGCCGGGGGAAAGAACCCTAAAAATAGAGCTAAATGACACAAATCGCCCCGATTTATGGGGAACTGCGGGCTGCGCCCGTCAACTTAAGGTTTACAGCGGCGGGAAAACCCCCGAATATGCCTTTTTTTCAAAGCCAGGTAATGTAAAGAAAACCACTCGCAAAGTGAGAGTACTGGAAAGCGTTAAAAAAGTGCGCCCCTTCCTTGCCGGTTTTGTCGCAAACGGCAAATCCATAACAGACCCTATGCTCCGTGACATGATCCAGACTCAGGAAAAACTGGCATGGAATTTCGGCCGGAAGCGGCGGAGTATATCAATGGGCATTTACCGCATTTCCAAGGTTAAATGGCCTGTTGTTTACAAGGGCGTAGACCCCAATACCGTTTCTTTTGTACCCCTCCAGTGGGATGTCCCGCTTACAATGAGCGAAATCCTTAAACAGCACCCAAAAGGCAAGGAATACGCCTTTATTCTTGAAAATGAGCCTTTACACCCCCTGCTGACAGATTCTCAAGACTTTATTTTCTCTTATCCGCCCATAATTAACTCAAACGACATCGGAGCGGTACAGGTCGGCGATAATGAGGTTTTTATCGAGCTTACAGGCACCGATATGCCCACGCTTACCCTTGCCGCCTCAATTGTGGCCTGCGACCTAGCGGACAACGGTTTTACCATTGAACCTGTCGAAGTTGAGTACGAATATGATACGCCTTTCGGAAGAAACGTGATAACTCCTTTTTATTTTCAGGAGCCTGTTTTCTGTTCTCTGGCGAGGGTGGAAAAATTTCTGGGCGAAAAATTATCCGCCGATGAGTGTGTTAAGGCCCTTGCGCGCATGGGCGTAAAAGCGGAAAAGGCAAACGACACCGAACGCGGACAGTCCGGCAAGGGCGAAGGCGTGCGTGCTTGGCCGCCCGAATACCGCAACGATTTCCTTCACGCCGCCGATATCGCCGAAGATGTGATGATTGGCCGCTCTCTGGCATCGTTCAAGCCCCAACGCCCTTCGGACGCAACCGTCGGGCGGCTTTTGCCTGTTACCCTTTTCAGCAGGCAGGTAAAAGAAAACTTTATCGGGCTTGGCTATCAGGAAATGATATATAACTATCTAGGCTCACGCAAAGACCTTGTAGAAAATATGCGCGCGGGCGGAGACAAAATTATCCGTATCTTTAACCCCATGACCGAAAATTATGAATATGTGCGGGATTCCGTGCTTGCCTCTCTTATGTCAAGCGAATCAATTTCGGGGCGTTCCGCATACCCTCACAAGATTTTTGAGGTGGGCAAAATCGCGCGGCTAGACGAACAGGAAAATTACAGGAGCGCCACACGCCAGTACGCCGGATTCCTTCATGCCGGAACGGACGCTAACTTTAACACAACGGCGGGCGAGCTTCAAACATTGTTTTATTACCTTTCCCGTGAGTACGAGGTGGAAGAGTCGGACGATCCCCGTTTTATTCCCGGAAGGGCGGCTTCCATTCTGTGTAACGGAAAATCTATCGGCGTCTTCGGCGAAATACACCCGGAAGTGCTTGAAAACTGGGGCGTTACCGTTCCCTGTACAGCGGGCGAAATTGATCTGGAAGCGCTTATATAGAAGATATGTATCCGGGACTTGGTTTTCTTGACATCCTTTTGAAAAGAAATTATCATTAATATATGGCTGAACAAGAAAATCAAAGCGAAATGGATCCTGATCTTGCCGCATTATTGGGGACAGGAATAGACGATGCTTTACCCCCTGAATTTAGCGATATTTTCAAAGAAGACAAACAGCCCGCCAAGAAGGACGCCTCCGGAAAATCGGACGAAGTAGATTTAACCGCCGGCGGATTTCCGCCCGTAACCAAGCGTTTTGAAGAAAAGCCCCATGCTTTTTTTAACGATCCCAATTATTACAAAACCGCCCTTTCCAACGAAGGCGATATAGCGCAAAGGGTACACAGCGTTTTGCAAAAATACCTTACCGCAAAAGACCCGAAAGATCGCAGCGTGTTCCGCCAGCAGTTTATTTCGCCGTATTGGGAATACCTGTTAAATGTCGCGCGAAAAGCGACGGGAAACATAGCGCCGCCCAAGAAGTTTCTTTTGCGTTTCGGGATTTTGCACCCCACCTTTTTAATCACCGAAACAAGGGCGTTTTTCAGCAAAATAGTGGTTGAAAACACGCTTAATCAGCCGGTTTACTATTTGGATGAATGGTTAAAAGCCGTAGGAACAAATGCGATTCACCCTTCCACTACGGACGAGGTGAAAGTATCCTCAAAAAATTCTCCGACAAAGTTAATGCAGTTGTTGGATAAAGCGACAGGAAAACTTGACGGCGCCAAAACCTTGTTGAAATCAAGAGACAAAGAGCGGATGGAAATTGAAAGAATCCTGCGTGAAAGGGTCGATTCAATTTTTGAGCACGCTCCGATGCGTGAATACGATGAAATAAACGAGTGTTTAACCGAAAGGCAGAAAGGCGCTGTTGCCGAAGTACAGAATTTGCTTAAAGAATTAATGAAAAACGATCATGCGATGGAGTTAAGCGTTAAAGACTATATAAGCGCGGAAGCGGATGTTCAGATATTAACGGATAAAATTGAATCGGAAGGCGGGGCTGTAACGGTTGATATAGGGGCGATAGATGCGGAATTTGATACTGTCCGCCAAATGGCGAAAATGACCTGCGGACGGCAGGGCAACCATTTCCCGATTCTTACAAGCGAATATTTTCATTGTGGACCGAATGATGTCGGTATTCGGGAAAATGTAATTTCTATCCTCGCTAAAATTGAGAGCATAGACGCCGAAGCCTACTGCCGTGTGCATAAAAACCAGTTAAACCGCATAGTTCCTTATGTTGTTTTAATACCGACTTACGGTGATTTCGGTTTTTGCTGGGAACCTTTTGACCGTCACAACCGTGCCACAAGCCGGGGACGTGTTGTTGTTCCCATGTACCCCAAAAATTTATTTTTGGCGATGCTTACCGCTATAGCCGATCTTCGCTGGCAGGTAGCGAAAGAGAAAGCTTCTTTTTACTGGATGGAAGAAGGGCTTACGGGACATTATTACCAGTGGTTCCAGGCTCAAAAGTTAAAAGGCGATATAAAGGAATATTTTATCAAAGATTACATTCTTTGGATGACCAAAGAATCGGAAGGAATACAAAAACTGGATAAAGACGTACGGGGAACATTCTGGCGTTATATGCCATTTACCAAAGAAGTAAAAGAAAAATTAAAAACAAGAAGTTTTGTGTATCAGGAACTTTACCAGCGTGATGTTAACCGCTCTATGTCGGACGGATATTGATAATTATCTTTTTTTATTTTCCTGTTTTTTCCATAAAAAAAAGCGTTCAGCCGCTCAACCCTTGCGGGTTACAGCCGAACGCTTTCACGTTACCTATTAAATAATTCTTACGCAAACCATGCGTTTAGAATTTTGTCCGCTGTTGCGTTAATGACCCTGTCATTCAAATATGACGGATCATCAATTTTTTGTCTAAGCTCAGCAATCCGGGCTTCATCCAATTCCGGGGCGGATTTAATAAGTTCTAAAACCTGATACCTTTCAGCCTTTTCTTTTGCTTCTGTTGAAAGACTGATTGTATCGGCACTGTTACTCCCTCCCACGCTTTCATTCCGTCCGGGCTTTTTGCCGGGCAGAATGGGTTCTACTGGACCGATCCTGTTTACTGTCATAATCTTACCCTACCTATATCCTATTATCGGCAACTTATTACTATAAGTTTACCGGGTTTTTTAAATAAATTCCAGAGACATAAAGGGAAAATTCGCCAAGCTGCTCCTTTTTTTGGCTTAAAATCTCAAGAATTTCAGCCGCACTGCCGCGAAGATACTCTTCATGCACTTTTGTCATCTCCCGTCCAATACAAATATAACGCTTGTTGTCAATTTCGGCAATGTCTCCCAACAGCTTTAGCACTCTGAAAGGGGATTCGTAAATAACGCAGGCGGCGTCCATTGCCATAAGTTCCCTAAGGCGGCTCCTTCTTCGGCCCGGTTTTGGCGATAAAAAACCCTCAAAAACGACGGTTTTGTCCCTGCCGCCGGCTACGCTTAAAAGGGCGGCAAAAGCCGACGGTCCGGGTATGGGAATTACGTCATGACCCGCCTCGGACGCCGCTCTTGCCAGCGCAGCCCCCGGATCGCTTAGCGCCGGAGTGCCTGCGTCGCTGGCATAAGCCACAGTTTGCCCCTGTTTTAGGGCTTCTAGCACTTTTTCAGCGGCAAATTCTTCATTTTGGGAACGGCAGGACAGCATTTTTACCTTAATTCCCAGGTGGCTTAGGAGTTTTAGGGTGCGTCTTGTGTCTTCGCACGCCACAAGACCGGCGCTTTTCAATATTTCTACCGCTCGGAAGCTTATATCGCCCAAATTTCCAATCGGAGTGCCGATAATATAAAGAGTTGCCATTCAAAGATTATATATTAAAATAGGTGGTTATGGGAGATTACATACAAGTACTGGCATTAATTGTCGCAGGTATCATCTTGCTTTGGCTTGGATACTCATTGTTTTTCGGCCCTATGTCCCCATTATATAACAAATGGAATCCCTGGAAAAAATTTGAGAATTGGGGAAAAGACAATAAAAAAGGAACGCCCGGCGAGCCGCAGGTTTGTCCTATTTGCTCGACAAAGTTGGCCAAAGGGGAACAGGTCAAAACTTTGGCGTTTCCGTCATTATCAGGCGGCTCAGACCGGCTGATGTACATTCGAGGCTGTATAACGTGTCTTGATCGTAAAAAGGCAAGACGATGCCCGGTTTGCGAAAAAGGGTTAAGTTTAGAGGATTACCTTGTTTGCCGTATGTTCGAGCGTTCTAAAAGCCGCAACCACATTCATGTATTAGGCTGTAACCACTGTAAAAACATGGGAAAGCTTGCCAGATAAAATACGGTTTTATTATGATATAATTACAACATGGAAACAAACAGCGAAGACGTTAAAAAATTATTTGAGATGATTAAATCCGCCAAACATTTTGTCGCTCTGACAGGCGCAGGCGTAAGCACGCTTTCCGGAATTCGTGATTTTCGCGGCAAGAACGGCCTTTACAATGACATGGATGCGGAAAAAATTTTCAGTTTGGATTATTTTGAGCAAGACCCGTCTTTTTATTACGATCATGCGGGCTCTTTTATTTACAATTTAGATGAAAAAGAAGCTTCTATTGTTCATCTTGTTTTGGGAGAGCTTGAAAAGCGGGGGTATCTTAAAGCGCTTATTACCCAGAATATAGACCTTCTGCACCAAAAAGGCGGCAGTAAAAACGTGATTGAAATTCACGGTTCTCCTGTTATTCACTACTGCATGAGGTGCGCAGGCGTTCGAGTCAGTTTTGAGGAAGCCGCCGCCGCCGTGAAAGCGGGAAAAATGCCCCTCTGCCCAAAATGCGGCAAGGTATTGAAACCCGCAATAACATTTTTCGGCGAAAGTCTGCCGGAACAGGCGCTAAGGCAGGCGGTAACAGAGTCCCAAAAAGCGGATTTGATGCTTATATTGGGAACAAGTTTAACGGTTTTCCCCGCCGCCGGAATGCCGCAATATACATTGCGCTCCGGCGGTAAAATTGTTATTATTAACAATATGCCTACTCCGTTGGACGGCATGGCGGAAATTCATCTTGACGATCTTGGGTCAGTCTTTGAGGAATTGCAAGCTTACCTTAATAAAGATTGACAGCATAAACATGATTTAACTAAAGCAAAAAAGGAAAAGTTTATGAAAAAAATAATTACATTAACGTGTTTATTAACATTTGTTTTTATCTTTATTCAGTCTATTCAGGCTCAATCCCAGAAAACAGACGCCGGGTTCAGAGGTCAAAGCCTGAACGGGGCCACGGGACTTTTTACGCTTCCTTCCGGGCGTATAGGGTGGGAAAAACCAAGTTCAGTTGCGCTGGATTTTGGTTACCGGGCTTTAATTAACAATGATAATGGAGTAGCGCATATACCGACGGTGACCGTGAGTTTGTTTGGCTGGGTAGAAATATCTTCCGCCTTTGACATTCAGCCGGATAATTATTTCGGAAAAAATGACGATCTGTTATTGGGTTTTAAAATAAGATTACCGGTCAATGCAAGTACGGCAATCGCTCTGGGCGGAAATTTTCAATTAATAAATATTGATAACAATAATGGATATAATAAATATACTGCGTATCAGCCTTATATAGCGGTTACATTCCCGGGAAATTTCTTTAAAGTGCCGGCGGAAACAACTATTATTTTAGGAAAAACTTTTTATTTAGACTCTAACCACAAGAATAACAGCAACATTGATTTTGGCATGGGGTTTGATGTGATTTTGTTTCCCGGTCACTTGGGAAATCTTATTCACGGAATAATAGATTTTTCTAATTTCAGTTACAGTGATAACGCATGGTTGAATTCGGGACCTTCTTTAACAAGTTCTGTGTGGCGCGGATTGTTAAACGCCGGTTTAAGGTTCGATCTGTCTACCATTCCCGAATTAAACAAGTTTAAATTTTTAGTGGACGTAATTTTTAACGATCTTTTAGATGCGGGAAGCAGATCATTAACAGCAGGCGTTGTTTTTGGTTTATCTGTAAATTAGATCGGCGAACTTCTAAAAAAGCCCGATTATCATTCTACCTTAAACTTGGAAACCTCTTTTAACAGGCTGTTAATGGCATCGTTGTTCTTGGTTGTCATCTCGTTGACATTGTGTACCGCCACGTTTACCTGATCCGCCCCGGTCGCCATCTCGTTCATGCCGCCCGTGATCTCCTGCGTTACCCTCTCAAGGTTCTGGCTTTCCTTCATTACTTCCTGACTGCCGT
>Ga0268262_10000739_pt1 | contig 42350 bp, 30 predicted proteins | sample TergutNc150P3_FD_190354 | JGI IMG/M metagenome (GOLD analysis project Ga0268262, IMG submission 190354) | Nasutitermes corniger P3 segment gut microbial community from laboratory colony in Florida, USA - Nc150 P3 (SPAdes) (version 2) | ecosystem: Host-associated > Arthropoda: Insects >...
CGCTACAGCCTCGGTCTTGAATTCCCTCGTATAAGACCGCCTTTCCTTGTTTTTCTTTGCCATTTTCCCTCTCCTTGCCATTGTATCTTGTGCTTATTCTTTTGTTTACTGATAGGGGTTAGGTTCAGGGCTTCCTTTTGACTGGCAATTCGATATGGAAGATAACAGCAAACTTTATTGTACCGAATTATTATATGTAATTCTAAAAAATATTGATTTAGATATTGTATTAAATAAAGTATTTATAAAAGAAATCGGTAAAAATATTATCCCGTTGGACGTATGCTCACAATCTGAATACTTTACGGAAGTAGGATATTGGGGAAAATAGATTAATTGAAAATATCTGCGGAAAGCAAACAAATTAATCTTTACTATCCAGCAAAATCGTAACAGGCGACTCAACGTTTGTGTAATTACCCATCATGTGCGCTTTCTTGCAAAGTAATTAAGCTAAAACGAATTGCATTTTCTTTTTCTTTGTCTTATTATAAATAATAAAGGAGAAATGCAATGGAATTGCAATACACTTATTGGCAGGATGGCGCATTTTTTGTAGGATTTTTGGATGATTATCCTGATGATTCAACACAAGGCGTTTCCCTGACTGAACTGGAAGAGGCTCTCATTGAAATTTATGAAGTAAAGCAGGAAGAAAAAAGACATCTTGCGGCAATTCGTAAAACAGGCAAGATTAAAATATCAGCATGAAAAGAGAGAAATTACTCGAGAAAGTGAATGAAGTCGGCGCTATTTTTATTCGTCATGGAAAAAAACATGATATTTATGAAAATCCTCGTACTCATGAATTGACTTCAATACCACGACATCCAGATATAAACGAATATACAGCAAAAGATATCATAAAAAAATTATCAAAATAAAAACAAACAAATCAGTCTTTTGAATCAAGTAAAATCGTAACAGGCCCGACATTCGTATAACTGACCTTCATGTGCGCCTGAAATTCTCCGCTTTCACATAACAGTCCGTGTTCGCGGATTTTTGCCATAAAGTATTCATAGAGTTTTTTAGCTTTTTCAAGCGGAGCCGCGAAACCATATGACGGTCTTCTTCCCTTTCGCGCGTCTGCAAGCAAGGTAAACTGCGATACAGCAAGAACCCCGGCTGATGGTTTATTTTCAACTATGTCCTTGAGTGAAAGGTTCATTTTCCCTTGCGAATCTTCAAAAATACGGATATACGCTGTTTTTTCGGCAAGCCATTGCGCGTCTGTTTCAGAATCGTCATGCGCGACGCCTAAGTAGACAAGAAGACCTTCATTAATGCTTCCCTTTACGCTGCCGTCAACAGTTACGCAGGCGTCTTCAACGCGTTGAATTACAGCTTTCATTTTTAATTGTTTTCCAGTCTTCCCGACTGGTGTATCGCTACGCCTTCAAGTCTGATGTCCATGGAAGGCGTAAACGTTATTTTCCCGAGCAATTCAAGAGGGCGTTCAGGGTTAACGGAAACAGGATTGTAAAATACAACCGGCGCTATTCCTTCAAGAGACGTGCGCGTATCATAACCGACAAGGAAGTCAAACCGCACAAAATCATCCGTTATTTCAATGTTAGTCGCCATGCCTTTCCATATCACATAAACGTCCCTATAAATAACAGGCTCAGCTTTAACTTCCGAAAACGAAGGATTGTCAATCTGTTTGAAATTTTCAAACCCCGGAACTTCGGTGTAAGATAAAAGAAGGCGCGCTTTGTTTTTAAGGCTTTCCGAAGCGTTTGACACAAGTATTTTATTGACGATTATTTTCGCGCCTTCGTCGCGGTAGGATGTAAAAAGGGACAATGCCTTGTCATAAAGGTCTGTCGCCTGATTCCGCGTAAGTATATACGAGTAGGAACCGCCTGTTTCAACCGGAGACCTTCGTTCTTCTCCTGAAAGCACAAATTCTGCCGAAGGACGGGCATTGCGTTTCTTGATAGGAGAAGGAAGAACTTTATTCAGGACTAAAATTCCGTAGGTTAAAACAATAACTGCCGCAAAAATCATGACTGCGGTAAAGACGGTTCTTGCATTTATCAAGGGAGCCGGAATTGGCGGGAATAATTTCGCAAGCTTTTCCGGCGTAAGCCAGTCAGAAAGTTCTTCGGAAGATGAATGTTTGCGAATTATAAAAAGCGCTTTTTTTGCAATTTTGTTTTTCGGCTCTGATTCCTGCACGTCAAGGTAATAATCTACAGCCTGAACGGTATTCATGCGTTTAAGGTAAAGAGCTGCAAGCCCCAGCATTGTTGACGTATCTTTTATCCTTATCTGCTTTGCAATTTTAAAATTTGTCAGAGCTTCTCCGAAATTGCCCGCATGAAGGTATATAACGGCGCAGAGATAGTAATATTTAAAAGAGCCGTTATACCGATCTTCCTCAGTTTTGAGCAATTTTAAAGCGCTTTCATAATCGCGCCTTTTGGCCATGTAGGCAGCTTTACTCAATAAAGGATCGTATTTCATCTAACGTCATCTATCGCCTTGTTTTATAGCCGTCAATGGAATTTTCAATATCGTCAAGGTCTTCTTCATAAAGTATTCTATCGCCCGCAATAAATTGCTCTAAGGTTTTTTTCAGTCTGTAAAGCATTTGAAGCGTTGAATCATCATAGTTCTCAATTTTTACCGGATTGAAAGCAGGATCATAAAGGGCGGCATCTTCCGTTGTAAGCGAAATTGAATAGATAAACGACTTGCCGGCTTCCAGTACGGCAGGTTCATAATAATAACAGACTGCGGAATCGCGGATTGAATAGGGAAAAATTGTAAACGACCTGCCCTGTGAATATTTGAGTTTCCAATGGGAATTGTTAAGTCTCCTCCAGTTGGCAATGTGTATATAATCGGGGATTTTCGCCGATTTATCAAAAGGATTTACAATGCTTCCCATAAGCGAAAGATTATTGTCTCTGGAAACCCAGTATGTTTCACCTGACGAACCGTCAATTATAGTTTCCTTTAAAATTGACTGTTTATCCGTAGAAATAGGAATGCTTTTGCTTCCTTCTCCCAAATGCGTGTCTATAAGGAAACGCAAGCCCGCGGAAATGGAACGGTCTCCTTTGTTTTGCATAACAACTGTTATGTTAACGCCGTTTATTTCATCGGAATTTACTGTTTTCACAGGGGTGAAAATTTCACGTATTATAACAGCCTGCGATTCATAAACGATAACGGGGTTTCCGTCTATACTTTCAATCCTTGTCAAAAAATAGCCCGACTGGTCAAGACGGTAAATTTTACCGTCCAAACTGACGGAGATATAGCTGGATTTAGGCTCCTTGCTGTAGAATAACGGTTCATACCGCTTGGAATTTGGGTCTGTCATGTAATATAACGAAATACTGCCTTTTTTCTCATTTATTGACAAACGTATATTACCGTTATAAAAATCTGCGGCGGATAATGTAAAAGCTGAAAAAAGAACAAGTACAAAAAAAATAATTAACTTGCGCAGAATCACTTAAGACCTCCGTTAATATACTCATTTATCAGAACATCCAGTTCTTTATTGAGTTGTTTGGCTCTCTCCAGCAGCCTGTCATACAGGGACTGCCATGAATTCTGGGAAAAAGCGTTATCCTGGTACATTGAATAATCATCAGTCTGCTGAATATCGGCAGCCTGGCCTGCGCCCAGCGAAAGCTCCGCGATTCGTCTTTGATAGTTATTTAACGCCTGTTCGTATGACCTTATTCTGCGTTGGTAATCTTCGCTTGTTCTAAGCGATTCTTCATGGCTCCATTGCAAAAGCGCTAAAAGTTCGGCTTCTATTTTCTTCTGTTTGATAAGGTCTACCCTGTATGTGGAAATATCTTTCTTTGGGCTGTCAGGATATTTGTCAATAACCCATGTGTAAAACCTCAGCGCGTCGTCGTACTGCATCATTGAAAAAAGGCACTCGCCCATCCAGAAATATGCCGCCGCTATACGGTCCGCGGTCTCAGGGTAATCACCCTGAACAGAATCGATGTAACGCCTGAAATATAAAAGAGCGTCGTCAAAATATCCCTGATTGAAATATACCCTCCCCCTGTGGTATGCCATATCCCTTGTAAAACTTGAAACGGGAGCTGTTCTTTCAAGCTCGTCCATATCCCTGATTGCGGAACCGTAATCAGAAAACGCGAGCTCGCTTAATATAACCCAGTAAAGCGCCTGCGACCAGTCGCTGATATTATTTGAAATTTCCTGGGCGCGTCTGAACTCCGCAGCGGCTTCATTCCAGCGTGAAGAATTGTAAAGCTGCGTACCGTTTTGGAATCTGCGTAAGTATACTGCCTGCGAGGTCTCCTGCGCTGCACAAATCCCCGCAATAAATAACATTACACCGGCAATTAACGGTCTGAATGCGCCCTTGTTTATGAAAATAAATGCTTTTTGCTGTGTTTTCATACTTATATTATATTTATTTTCGGTAATAAAAGCCAAAAATTTGAAGGTTTTACGCCTTCCCTAAACCGATAAGTTTGACTTTTCAACCTGTAAACGGTCAACAAAGTCTTTTTTATCGGAACTGTTGAAAAAAGCGGAGCCAATCACCAGTATATCAGCTCCGGCTTCTGTTGATTTTTGCGCTGTTGACTCGTTAATGCCTCCGTCAACAGAAATCCTGAAATTAAGACCGGCATCTTTTCTCATTTTTGCAAGCTTTTTTACTTTTTCCAGACATTCGGGTATTAATTTCTGTCCGCCGAATCCGGGGTTAACAGTCATAATCAATACTATGTCAATATACGGAAGCGTCTCTTCCAGTATTGAAACAGGCGTTGAAGGTACTAATGCAATACCCGCTTTTAACCCCAAACTGTGAATTTCAGCAAGAAATTTCTGTGAATGTATCTCGGCTTCGTAGTGAAAAGTGATCGCGTCCGCTCCCGCGTCCGCAAATTCATTAATAAGCCGGGACGGCTGCACAATCATCAGGTGGACATCGAAAAAAGCCCTGCTTTTTTTTCTTAATGCGCGTACAAGTTGGGGGCCGAAAGTCAAATTAGGCACAAAAGAACCGTCCATTATGTCCATGTGCAGCCATGAAGCGCCGCAAGCGTCAATCTCCATGACTGCTTTTTCAAAATTAGCATGATCTGCAGATAAAATTGACGGCGAAACTATAATTTTACTCATTTTTTAAATCATACCTGTAACGGATACTATTGTCAAACCTCGAAAAAATGTTATACTTACATAAACATAATGGAAAATAGTCAGGCTGCGGGGCTGTTAAGGAAAGCCTATGATAAATTGAAAGCCTCTGACGCAGTTGCGGCTTGCGCTTTGACGGAACAGGCCCTGGATTTGGATTTTGAAAATGAAGAAATCAAGCATACATTAAAGTGTATTCACTGGTGGCTTGAACATACCAGGAGGGTTGATGATTTAAGAAACCCCTTTGAAAAGGGCAGTCTTTTTATTTCCCTATTAAAACAGTACCATGTTTTTCTTGGCCAATTTGACATGATATACGATCATTGCCAGTACGCTGTGCGCTTCTATGTTTATTCAAAAGCCCTTGGATTTTTTGAAGGGTTGCTGGGGAATCAGGCAAATCAGCATGACCCTGTTTTATTGCTGTTAATCGGGCGCTGTTACAAGGGAACAGGCAACTATGACGAAGCCCTTAAATATCTTGAGCAGGCTTTCCATATCAAGCGTGAAGATGCGGAAACCCTCGCAGAGGTTGCGGATATTAACGCTTTGCTGGCTCAGACAAAAGCGGCAAAGGCGCTGTTCAAGGAGGCGTTCTTTATTGATCCTTCAAGGATTAATATTCTTTTTCTGGAATCTGAACTTATACAGAAACTTATTGAGCAGGTTTCTGCGCTTGGTTTTAAAGAGGATGAACTGCGCGAATGGGTGCCTGTTTACGGTTATTTATGGGGGGTATTTTCCGTAAAGCGGGAGTTGAAGCAGACGGAAGCGGGAAGGCTTAAACAGTCGATTTTTTCACTGGAAGCCGAGTATGACGCCAATCCTTCAAGACGGTATTTACTGAAGCCGCGCCTTTTGAATCATTATTTCTGGCTTGTTGACCATTATGAAATCAGCCATGAGGATCGTTCGCTTATCGAAGAGGTCCTCTTAAAAATAAAAGTAATCGATCCGGATATTTACAAAATGTATACCGGGTAAACGAGGAGTGAAAGACAAATGGATAATACTGAAACAACTGAAACCAGTGCGGCAGAAGCGTCAACAAACGCCCAGATACTGTTAAAAAATTTGCAGGAAACGTTAAATGAAGAAAAATGGACAAGGGCGACGCTAGGTAATTATTCAACCGGACAGTTCAAGGAACTTGATGAAATATTAAAAACTGCGCGTAACGAAAAGATCATTGATGAATTAAAAAAGAGCTGCGATGACCACCTTGTCCATACAAGAAACAGCATAATAGCGCTTTACCTTTCGGGAATGATAGCCCTTTCAAGGCAGATAATCGACGATTCCGCGATGATTAACCTGGTGTCTATTTTTCTGGACAACCACAAATGGAGCATTGTCAAATACCTGTGCGAAAGAATTCTTGACTGGGGCGAATCAAAATTCGCCCTCCGTACTTTGGCAGACTGTTATAAAAACGACAATGAAGAAGACAAGATATTCGCCGTTTGGGAAAGACTTGTCAAAGTGGATTTTGAAGAAGCCGATATTGTTAAATCCCTTGCCGAACATTATGAGAAACTCGGCAAAAAAGAAGAGGCTGTTGATTATTACAAAAAATCGCTGCACAGGTATATTAACAAGGCTGTTTTTCCTAACGTAAAGGAAGTCTGGGAAAAACTTCTTGTACTGTACATTGAAGATATAGATTTTTTCCTTCACATTCAGAAAAAAATCGCAAAAAACATCAGCGAGGACAAGGCAGTAGTTCTTTTAAATGAACTTTACGCTAAATACAAAGATATAAATATTGACGTTGCTATTAATATATTAAAAATCATTCTTGAATACGATGAAAAAGATATGCACGGGCGCAGGGAAATAATCGATTGTTTCAGAAAAAAATACGCGTCCCACAGCCAGCTTGAGGAATATATCCGCATTTCCAACCTTTCACAGAATTACAGAGACGTTCATCAGGCGATAGCCGACTTTGAAAAACACATTGCGTTTGACAAGGGGAATTATGTTTACCACAGAACATGGGGCGTAGGACGCATCGCCGGCATTACGGGCGATGAAATACGGATAGATTTTTCCAAAAAACGCGGTCATTCAATGTCGCTGAAAATGGCGGTTGACGCGCTTCAAACTCTTTCTAAAAATCATTTCTGGGTCTTGAAAGCGACTAAGAAAAAAGAGGAATTAAAGGAAAAAGTAAAGGACAAGGATGAGAATATTGTATGGGCGCTAAAGACAATAATAAAAAGTTTCGGGAACGCCTGCGACATGAAGAGGATCAAGTCGGAACTCTCCCCTGCCCTGCTTACATCCGGCGAGTGGACGACATGGAGCGGCAAGGCGCGCGATATTTTAAAAACAAACCCGGAGTTTGGGGTCAGCGCCGACAACAGCGATATTTATATTGTAAGGGACGGACCTGTAAGCGTTACGGAAAAACTCTACAATGAATTTACGGCGGTAACCAATTTTTACGACCGTATATCAGCCATTCGGGAATATGTTAACAACAAAAACGCTTCGCCTGATTCCGAACTGTTTACCGAAATGTTTTCATATTTTACAGGCTTCCTCCGTTATGCAGGACAAAATGCGGAACAGGCCGCGGCTTCATATACGCTGATAAATGAACTTGCGGAAAACAAAAGATATTCCCATCTAAAGTCCGCCCTTACCGTAAATTTCGCCGAAATTCTTTCAAATATAAAGGACATATCATCTCTCTTTAAAAACATGAAGGACGCGAAACTTAAAGCGGAATTCCTTAACAATATAAAAAATCTGATAAGCGGCTGGCCTGATATTTACATTAAGCTTTTTCCTTTCTCCCCGCTTCTGTCCGTTACCGAGCAGCTTGAAGAAGAGGGTTACAGCGGCAAACTGACTGTTATGTGCAAAGACTGTTTTGACAATTACCGTGAATACCGCGAAACTGTTATTTGGCTCTACAAAAATTCCAGAAATACAAAATGGTTTTTGGATGCGGGAATCAGTTTTGAAAAACAGCTTATTACTCTTATTCATATATTGGATATAACCTACCGTGATATTGAAAACCACAAGGATACTGTGGAAAACCGTAAGATAAACAAGCTTGTATATAACATTCTTTTCAAAGAAGGCGACCTTATATCATTCCTGAACAGTGCGGATGAAGACGCAATTATGAGAATCTATACATTTATAAATGACGTAAAGGATCTCGACCCGCAGGATAAAATGAATCTGCGCTCCATGATAACTGACAAACATCCTGACTTTAAATTTTTTAATGAAGAGAAAAAGAAAGAAGCGGAAAAGAAGGAAATGCGGACATTTTGGGTTACGCTGCCGATGTACGAAGAGAAAACCAGACTGCTTTCCCATATTCAGGAGGTTGAGGTTCCCAACAATTCAAAGGAAATTGAATATGCCCTGTCGCTTGGCGACCTTCGCGAGAATGCGGAATACAAAGCGGCTAAAGAAAAACAGGAACAGCTTAATACCCATGTTGCAAAACTTAAAGAAGAAATAGAAAAAGCCCAGCTTTTCGATCCTGCTTCCATAAACACATCCAAAGTGTCATTCGGCACAAAAGTAGTTTTGCAGAACGAAACGGCTGGACGGACTGAGGAATACACTATTTTAGGACAGTGGGAATCTGATCCCAATAACAATATAATTTCCTATCTTTCTCCGTTTGGAAATGCTATACTTAACAGGTCAGCAGGCGAAAGGTTTGAGTTTGTAAGCAATAAGGAAAGGATTTCCTATCTGGTTGAAAGCATAACGCCGGCCATCTGACCGTATAATAAATATTTGTGCGGGTTATGATAATGCATAAGGGGTGAATATGAAAAAAAATATTCTGGCGGTTATTTTTATTCTTTTTGCAATTTTCATATACGCTCAAAATAACGAGCCTATTGACCTTTTACTGCTTTTGAATACTTCTTCGGGAATGAGTTCCTCCTATGAAAACGTTAATAATTATATTACAGGTTCTTTTCTTTCAGAATTCCTGCGAGTGGGAGATACTTTTCATTTAATTGTTTTTTCACAGTCCCCAAGACTGGATATTGCCCGCCGGATCAGTCAGAGAGGAGATGTTGAAACTATTATTGGACGGATGCTGCTTCAATACCCTGTGGAAAACGGAAATAATCTGGCGGCGGCAATTACTTTTACGGAAAATTATGTTTCAACCTTGCCTTCGCGCCCTAAAAAAATAGTTCTTGTTACTACAGGCGGACAGGATATTACCAATATTGTAAGCGCCGCAAAAAACAGCTTTATATCAAAAAACGCAACATTTGATTATGTACAGGCATCTTCCGGTCAGCCGCTTGCCAATCTGCCGAAATCGGGACGGGACTCTGTTAATACGGGAACAGGCGTTTCTCAGAGCTCCGCTTCAGGAGCGGTTTCCCAAGGCACAGGTTCTGTTTCAGGGACTGCTTCGCAAGGAACAGGCGCCGTTTCTTCCGGAACGGTTTCCACAGGCGTTTCTCAGGGTACAGGCTCTGCTTCAGGGACAGTTTCCCAAGGTACAGGGACTGCTTCGCAAGGAACGGGCTCTGTTTCTTCAGGAGCGGCTTCCACAGACGCTTCTCAAAATGCAGGTTCCGCTTCAGGGACAGGTTCGCAAGGGACAGCCGGCGCTGTACAGGGTTCCGGTTCACAGACCTCCGGTACGCCCCAATCAGGCAGTGCCGCAGATGACAGAGAAGGAACATCAGGGACAGTTTCTGAAAAAACTCAAGAAAATGAAAATGAATCGGTAAGCGGGAAAACATCAGGTAATGAAACCGCATCAGGCAGTGAAAAATCATCAGGAAACGTAAAAACATCAAGCGGCGCGGTATCAGGCAGATCGTCCGCTTCTTCAACCGGTATTATTTTCCTGTTTATTTTTCTTATATTGGCTCTTGGTATTATCATTTTTTTCATATCGCGGAAGATCAGTTCAGGTTCAGGCAGCCGTCCTGCGGCGCCGATATCCAAACAGGAACAAAAAGAAGAACAAACGCAGTCTACTGATCGCAGCAAGGAACTTGCAAATTTTGCGGCTGTCCAGCCAAAACAAAGAACGAATCCGTATTCAAGCAAGCCTTTTAAACCGGAAAATAACAAACAGGTTACAGTCAGCCCGACAGGCACTGTCATAATAAAACTTTTTGTTGAGGATCAAAGCTTTTCTATAGGCAAGCGCAACACTCACTCGGTAAAATCAGGCTACAGCCTTTCGGTCGGCGGCGGGAATTCCGATTTTTTAATTTTTCTTGTTCCTGTTCCGCCTAATATCGGGGAACTTCACAGAAACGGAAGCCAGCTTACCTTCATTCCGCGAAAACCGAAATATTTCCCCGATCTTGGTTCAAGTGAATTAAGAGATTGTTTGAATAAAACCATACGAATTATTTCCGACAAAAATTATGAAATACGTTTCAGGTTTGAATTGTATGAAGATCCTCTGCTGGCTCTAAACCGTGTGCTTCATTCAATTAAGGTTCCGGGCTGACAAGGTTTCCAAAACCTTTATTTACAGCAAGTTCGCCGTCTCTGATAATAAATTTACCCCTGACTATTGCCGCTGTTGGTTTTCCCTGTATTTCCATACCGTCATAGGGGGAAGTTTTATTTTTTGAATGCAGTTTGTTTTTGTTAATTTTCTCTTTTTTATTCATGTCTACAACGGTAAAATCAGCGTCGGCGCCGGAGAGCAGATTTCCTTTTCGCGGGTAAATACCCCAAATTTTTGCGGGGGTTTCGCTTGCAAGACGGACAAAATCATTCAAGGAAAGGCTGCCCTTGTTAACTTCGTTAAGCATAAGAGGGACAAGAGTTTCTGTCCCGCAAAGTCCTGCCGGCGCTTCCCATACCGGAAGTTCTTTTTCCTGTTTGGTATGGGGAGCGTGGTCGCTTGCAATCATGTCAATGATTCCGTTATTAACCGCTTCCCAGAGAGCTTTGCGGTGTTCTTCCCCCCTTATCGGCGGATATACCTTGTGCGTATATTCTTCAGCATTCAGCAAAAGATAATGGGGGCAGGTTTCCGCCGTTACATCTATTCCCTTTTGTTTTGCCTCGGCTATTAATTTTACTCCGTCAAGGGATGTAACATGGTGAATGTGGATTTTAGCTCCTGAGTATTGCGCGTAACATATCGCGGTTTGAATAGCGAGAGCTTCAGAAAAAACCGGCCTTGCCTCTGACAGTAAAAGCCCGGATGAGCCTGTCTTTTTCATGCAAAGGGAAGTAAAATGCGAGTTTAGCGCGCCTGTCTCCGCGTGAAAGCCGATCCTTACGCCCGCTTTTGCGCAGGCTTTCATCTGTTCAAATAAAACGGACTGCGAAGGAGGCGCAATATCCCCTGTCGAGGTTCCCAGAAAAACTTTAAACCCCAAAGCTCCCTCTTTTTTTAACGCTTCAATTTCTTCGCTTTCATCAGGAAGGAGGGCGAAAAGAGCGAAGTCAATACAGGATTTTTCTTTTGCTATACAGGCTTTTTCTTTAAACCGCCGCGAAGTCGATGTTACAGGCACAGTATTAGGCATATCGGCTGCGGTTGTAATACCTCCGAAAGCCGCGGCAATGCTTCCTGTTTCAAAATCTTCTTTTTCGGTAAGGCCGGGATCCCTGAAATGTACATGAGCGTCAATAATTCCCGGCAGTATATGCATTCCTGCCGCGTTATAAATTTCATCCGCCGTACAGGAATTTTCCAGGCTGCCGGTTCGGACGATTTTTCCGTTTTTTACCGCAATGTCAGCCTTTAAACTTTCTTTTGGAGTTACAATCGTTCCGTTTTTAAGTATAAGGTCGTAATGCATGGTTTTATCATAACATAAAACAGAGCCGAAAATCACAGTTGAATTTTCTTTAAAATTATATGATTATTATATATCAATATTTTAAGGAGAAAAAAATGGACAAAAAAATTATTTCTGTAAGAACTGTAGTAGCTATCGGTATTGGCGCGGCGCTGATGTTTGTACTAAACCGCTTCGTCGCCATTCCTTCAGGGGTTCCCAACACTAACCTTAATCTTGGCATCGCAATTCTGGCTGTTTTTTCCGCGATTTTCGGTCCTGTTGCAGGTTTCCTTATCGGCTTTATCGCCCATACTCTTGTGGATTTAACCTGGGGCTGGGGAGTTTGGTGGACATGGGTAGTGGGTTCAGCATTATTCGGTTTGGGAGTCGGCGCTTTCTGGAAATTCTACAAAATCGAAGACGGAGATTTCGGAATAAAGCAGTGCTTTATTTTCAACGGTATACAAATCTTAAGCAACATTATCGTCTGGGTCGCAATCGCGCCGACGCTTGATATACTTATTTACAAGGAACCTGTTGAAAAAGTATATCTTCAGGGTCTTGTAGCCGGTTCTTTAAACGCCGCAGTAGTGCTTGTACTTGGATCGCTGTTAATATTCGGATATACAAAGACAATGATCAAAACAGGCAGTTTAAAAAAGGAATAATAATTGCCGCATCTACCGGAAAGCGGGATACAAACAGAAGAACAGGAACACTCCGTCCTTTTGTTTAAAAATTTCACTTTCCGGTACAGAGCCCAAATTGATCCCACGCTTATTGATATTAATTTTTCCGTAAAACACGGAGAAAAAATTCTTATTCTTGGTCCTTCAGGTTCAGGAAAATCCACCCTTTTACATTGTATTAACGGAATAATCCCTCATGCTTTTAAAGGCGAAAGCTCGGGAGAGATTTATATTTGCGGCAAGGATGTCAGCGCCCTGGACATTTTCAGCATTTCCGGCATAGCGGGGACTGTTTTGCAGGATACGGACGGCCAATTTGTAGGGTTAAGCGCTGCTGAAGATATTGCATTTGCCCTTGAAAATGACTGCGTTCCCGTAGAAGAAATACACAAGCGCACTTACGAAAGCGCCCTGCTTGTAGATATGACCGCGCATTTGGCAAAAAGCCCGCAGGATCTTTCCGGAGGACAAAAACAGCGGATTTCCATTGCCGGAGTTCTTGTAGACGAAGTGGATATACTTCTTTTTGACGAACCTCTTGCAAACCTTGATCCTGCCGCAGGCAAGGATGCGATTGAACTCATTGACGAGCTTCATAAAAAAACCGGAAAAACTGTTATAATTGTGGAACACCGTCTTGAAGACGTTCTTCACAGACCGGTCGACCGTATTCTGGTAATGGATCAGGGGCGGATTATTTCCGACACAACAACCGCGCAGCTTCTCTGTTCCAATATACTGCCTGAGACAGGCATCCGCGAGCCATTGTATATCAGCGCGTTAAAATATTCAGGCGTTACTTTAAAAGTTGAAATGAAACCCCAGCATACTGCCGAACTTATTTGTGATTACAAGCCTCTTGTTGAATGGGACAGAAAGCAAACACTTGTAAACGGGCGCGCCGGCGGCCGCTTTAATCCGGGAGAAGCCGAAAAAGGCCTTGAAGTGCGGGAACTTGGGTTCCGATATAACGAACATGATGCAGAAGCCCTGAAACATATTTCATTTAACATAACTCCCGGTGAATGTGTGGGGCTTGTAGGCAAAAACGGTTCGGGCAAATCCACGCTGGCAAAATGCATCTGCGGTTTTTTAAAGCCGGATTACGGGTCTGTTTACTACGGCGGACAAAACCTCGCCGGATTATCAATCACGGAACGGGCTGAAAAAATCGGTTACGTTATGCAAAATCCCAACCAGATGATTTCTTTTCCCATGATTTTTGACGAAATTGCCTTTGGCTTAAGAAACCGCAGAGTCAGCGGGACTGAAATTAAGACAAGGGTAAATGAGGCCCTCAATATCTGCGGACTATACCCTTTCAGGAATTGGCCTGTAAACGCCCTGAGTTACGGGCAGAAAAAACGCCTTACCATTGCCTCGATTTTAGCGCTTCGCCCGTCATTAATAATACTTGACGAACCTACCGCAGGACAGGATTACAGGCACTACACCGAATTTATGGAATTCCTTTTAGGTCTCAGCCGCGATTTGGGGTTTTCACTTTTCCTTATTACCCATGATATGCACCTGATGCTTGAGTACACGACAAGGGCGGTTGTTCTTAGTGAAGGTGAATGCGTGGCGGACAGCGAACCGTATAAAATACTTACAAATGACGAAATTATTCAAAAAGCAAGTTTAAAACGAACAAGCCTTTATGAACTGGCGTTAAACGCAAAACTCGGCGATCCTCAGGGGTTTGTCGGCAGGTACATAAAATTTGACAGGGAAATGCGCGAACAAAGAAGGGCGGAATATGAAAAATAAAAGGATGTTATCCTACATTGAAAATGAATCTCCCGTACACGCGCTTACAGGAGCGACAAAACTGCTTATTTTTCTTATGTGGTCAATTCTCGTTATGGTAAGTTTTAAAACTCCGATACTCATTGTTCTCTCATTTTCGGGAATTGTTTTTTTTAAAGTTTCAAAGATTCGGCTTATTGATGTTTTGTCAATAATAAAAATGATGATCCTTTTTCTGGCGCTTAATCTTGCGGCAATTTATCTTTTTGCTCCCGAACAGGGAGTAATGATATATCAGTCAAGGCATGTCATATGGGAAAGTAACAGCAGGTTTACCCTGACATGGGAACAGCTTTTTTATGAATTTAACATTTTTCTTAAATACATAACTATTATTCCGCCCGCGTTATTGTTAATTGTTACTACGCACCCAAGCGAGTTTGCCGCATCGCTTAATAAAATAGGCGTTCCTTATACGGTCGCTTATTCTGTCAGCCTTACTCTGCGTTATATTCCCGACGTTCAGCGCGATTTTGAGGCAATTTACCAGACTCAACAGGCAAGAGGACTTGAGCTTTCAAAAAAAGCGTCATGGATAAATCGGCTTAAAAGAACTGTCCCCCTTCTTTTACCGTTGATCTTTTCATCGCTTGTCCGTATTGACGTAATCAGCCGAGCTATGGAATTGCGCGGTTTCGGAAAAAATAAAAAACGGACATGGTATTCGCATAAACCGTTTAAAAAAGCGGATATAGTTTCGCTTGTTATAGGTATTATATTTTTTACGGCCGGTATCATCTATACTTTTTATGAAGGAAACAGATTTTTCAGTCCATGGGCGGGGAAATAAAAGCAAACGCAGCCTCTCATTAATTTACCGTATAACATTCCTATCCATTTTTTCAGAGATTAATCTTTCTTTTTTTGATAATTGAGTACATAATGTAGAATCAGAGGTAAATAATGGTTAATAATGAAATTCTCCGGCCAATTGACAGACCTAATCTGGGACGCTGGATACCGCTGTCTTTCCAGCATGTGTTTGCCATGTTCGGAGCGACAATACTGGTTCCTCTTTTAACGGGGCTTAATCCTGAAACTGCGCTTTTTACGGCGGGAACGGGAACATTAATCTATATTTTATGTACAGGCGCAAAAGTTCCGGCTTTTCTGGGTTCGTCTTTCGCGTTTATTCCGCCGTTAATTGCCATATCCGCAGGATACGGTATTTCCGCAGCTCTTGGCGGAGCTGTAGCTGCGGGTATTTTTTACTGTCTTGTAGCCCTTGTTATTCGCTTTACAGGAACAGGCTGGCTGGATAAAGCGCTGCCGCCGGTAGTCATAGGTTCGGTAATAATTGTAATCGGTTTAAATCTGGCTCCTGTCGCAATGAACATGGTTATGAACGATGCAAACGGATACAGCCTTGTATATCTTTCCATTGCGGCGGTTACTCTGATTGTAACTATAATTTCAAATATATTTCTAAAAGGTTTTTTTAGCGTTATTCCTATTTTAATCGGTCTTGTAACAGGTTATTTGTTTACATTGATTATGGGATTAATTTTTCCGGTTTATGCCATTATTGATTTTCAGGTAATAAAAGAGGCATCATGGTTTTCTTTTCCTTCTTTCCGCATACCCAGCTTTCATTTTGTGCCTGTTTTAACATTTATAATAGTTTCGCTTGCTACGATTTGCGAACATTTAGGCGACACTCTGGTAACAAGTAAAATAGTCGGGCAGGATTTTTACAAAAATCCGGGCTTGCATCGAACTCTTACCGGAGACGGTCTTGCGACAGCATGGGCGGCGTTATGGGGCGGACCTCCGAATACCACATACGGTGAAAATATCGGCGTTATGGCGATTACCCGCGTATATTCGGTATGGGTAATCGGAGGAGCCGCCGTTATCGCCATGTTTCTTTCGTTCTTTAACAAATTCAGCGCGATTATAAAAACTATCCCTTCGCCTGTCCTTGGCGGCATTTCGATGCTTCTCTTCGGAATAATCGCTTCAAGCGGACTTCGCACAATTGTTGAAAACGGCATAGATTACAAGGATAAACGCAACCTGACTATTACCTCAGTCATTCTTGTAATCGGCATCGGCGGCGGCAGGCTTGCATTTAGCATAACCAGCGACCTTCAATTTGAACTTGCAGGCGTAGCTTTGGCTACCGTTGTAGGCATTGTTTTGAACCTTGTTTTTCCGGCAAGTAAGACAAGAATTAAATTTCGCAATAGTACCCTCACGTATACAAAACCAAAATGACAATATTTAGTATTTTGTCAAAATAAATTGGAGACTAATTTTAAAAGTTCTTATATGTAAGAGGAGAAACTATGATTTTAACTGAGCAACTTTATAGAAACAAAGACAAGAAGTTATTATATCATGGATCTTCTGAAAAGAACTTGAAAGAATTACTTCCAATGGGTTCTGAATTAAGTGGATATCCTTGCATATATCTTACCAACTCACCTGAATACGCTTTAAATTATGCCGCTCAAAAACAAACTATTGGAAATGTAGTTGAAAATATAATTGGAAGCGTGTACGCAGTTACATTGGACGGAGAAGCTCCTCCAAATATATACAATGGAAAGCACTCTCCAGATCGATTACGCTTGAAAAATCAAATAGGAAATTTAGCTGATGAATTGGTCGAAAAAGATTGGTGGCTTGAAGTTGGAAAAGAAGAAAGGGATAGAGTATTGTTCATTCTTCATCGAAGATTAAAATTTGAAGGATTTTTTAATTGGGAAGCTGATGATAATTATCCCTCCATTGGGATATTTTGCAGAGAAATTTGCACAATACGAAAAGAATTCAACTTTGATGAATTGAGTAAATTTAATCTAAAAGTTCAAAAAGCTTTGAATAGGGAAAAAAGTATCCTCAATAGAATTTATCCAAGCATTAAAGATGAACCAAACATGGTGAAAAAATTGAATTATTTAGCAAGCAATTGTGATTACTTTACTAGAAATCAGATTTTAAATATGATCGATGATTTTAATACTGAAAATCATTTGGTTGAATCATTTCTAGAACTAATGAATAAGCCAGCATACAGAAAAAGAATTTTTGGAAAATGATGACTTTGTATACGTGAAGGTACTATTGCGTTAAATTTTAACCTGATAACAAGCAACGCGAAAAATACTCGCGTTGTTTTGTTATTTGGAAAAGAGCGGTTTAATCAATCATAAAACAGGCACAGGCCGTATATTTTCTGCGCTCCTGCGTCTTTTAGTACGGACGAGCATACTTCCATAGTAGAGCCTGTTGTAATAACATCGTCAATTACAATTGCCGAGACCGGAGCGTTCCCTTGTAAAAAAACGCGTCCTTTCATGTTTTCCAAACGGTCTTTACGGTTAAGCTGTTTTTGAATTTTTGATTTTTTCCGTTTTAAACATTTATACGCTAAAATTTTTCCTTTGGAAATTTTACTTATGCGCTTTACAAGATAATCTACCTGATCCCAGCCGGTATTTTTAATTTTTCCGGGTCTCGGCGGAACTGGGATAAGGCATATATTTTTCATTTCTTCAGTTTTTAAAAGCAGTTCAATTACTTTTTCCGCAAAGTAGTCTGCAAGGGCGAATTTTTTCTTAAATTTATACGCCGTAAGCAAAGTACGGAATTTTCCTGTATACGGAAAAAACGTCCAAAGGCGGTCGTATGACTGCCTTACTCCGTTTCTGCACGGAAGGCATATTTCATTTTCCGATATTAACGTTTTATTGCATAAAATACACTTCTTCCCTTCTTGAGAAACGGAAAATTGTTCTTCAATCAATGAATGACATTCCCTGCACAGGCAGTACCGTATTTCACAAACATCAATTAAATTCCTGCCGCACAGAGCGCAGACCTCTGGAAAGAAAAAACCCTTTATCCAAAAAAACAGATAGATTAATTTATTCATGCCCTATATGGGCGCGAAAGTGTTATATTGCTTTACCGGTTAATCAAACAACGAAGGAAAGTTATCGGTTTCTTTATTTGAAGATTTTTGTTTCTGCTTCTTTTCCGGCACTTTTTCACTTTCATTGTTTCCGGCGCTGATAATTTTTTTCCATTGACATAAAATGTTTAAGGCTTCCAGCGGAGTCATCTGTTCCGGTTCAATTTCATGCAATAAATTTTCGATTTTGCTTTGAACGGCAGGAAAACCGGCAGACGGCTTATCAGGCGTTTTTTCATTGATAACAGCGCTGTTTTTACGGTTAACAATCCCATCCTGCTTAAAAATTTTTTCATTATAAAAAGTCTCGGTTAATTCAGAATCGCGTTCTTTTAAAAGTTCCATTATTTGCGAGGCTCTTTCAAGGACAGTGTCATTTAAACCGGCGAGTTTTGCCGCATGGATACCGTACGATTCCGCCGCAGGACCTTCTTTTAATTTTCTTAAGAAGACGATCATGCCGTCCTTATCAAGGACTTCCATAGAACGGTTTGCCAGATTCTGATGAGATAAAAGCGACAGTTCGTGAAAATGTGTGGCAAACAGAGTTCTGCATTTTATACGGTTCAATAATTCTTCGCTTACCGCCCAGGCAATGGATAGCCCGTCGTTTGTGCCCGTGCCCCTGCCTACTTCGTCCATGATTACAAGGCTTTTTTCGGTCGCAGTGTTTAAAATAAAAGCTGTTTCGTTCATTTCTACAAGAAATGTAGATTCCCCGCGCGCAAGATTATCGGACGCTCCTACCCTGCAATATATACGGTCGCAAAGCCCGATATTGGCTTCGCTTGCCGGTACAAAGCTTCCCGATTGAGCCATAATGGTAATAAGAGCTGCGGAACGAAGATAGGTGGATTTTCCCGCCATATTAGGACCTGTTATCATGACAAAACTAATTCCGTCTTTCTTATCAGTATTCAGAACAATATCGTTCGGTATGTACTCTCCGCGGCCCAGATGCGCTTCTACGACAGGGTGGCGTCCTTCGCGGATTTCCATGTTTGTGCTTTCATTAAGAACAGGGCGGGTCCAGTTTCTGACAGACGCGGCTTTTGCAAGCGACTGCGCGGCGTCAAGCTCGGCCATACGGCAAGCGGCTGCACAAAGATGCGGAAGGGTTTTCTTTGCCTGTTCGCGTATCTCAAGAAAGAGTTTTTTCTCAAGCTCAATTATTTTATCTGAAGCGCCGTTAATCTCAGATTCAAGAGATGCAAGCTTGTCTGTCGTATAACGTTCCCCTCCCGCAGTACCCTGCCTGCGGATAAAATGTTTGGGAACTCTTGTAAGGTGCGTATTGGTTACTTCAAAAAAATACCCGATCAGCCTGTTGTACTTAATTTTTAAACTTGTAATTCCCGTTGTTTGGCGTTCTTCTTCAAGGTATTCTTCCAAAAATTGCCTTCCCTTGTCTTTCAGTAATTTTAAGGAATCAAGTTCTTCGCTGTAGCCGTTTTTTATCAAATTGCCTTCGTTAAGCAGTATTGAAGGCTCGTCGCATATTCCCCTATCAAGCAGGTTTTGAATCTGTATAAGGTCATCACAAGCTGTAATGTCCCGGTTATCGTCGTTTTCAAAATACATATTTTTAAAACTTTCATTTATTAACCGTACAATGTCATGAAAAGAAACTAGCGCGTTTTTAATTGCAAGCATATCCCTGCCGTGCGCTTTATCCATCGCGAGGCTTGAACAAAGCCGTTCAAGATCAGGCGTTTTCCCCAGGAGATCGCGGAGTTTGCTTAGTTTTCCCTGATCCCTGTAAAAGTTTTCGACTATATCAAGACGGGCGTTAATTTTGTTCCGATCGCGTAGCGGATGAAGGAGGCGCCTTTTTAAAAGTCTTCTCCCCATGGAACAGCGCGTTTCATCCATTACTTCCAAAAGTGAGAAACGGACATCGCCGTCCCGCTGGTTTGCCAATAATTCAAGGTTGCGCTGGCTTGATTCATCAATCCCCAGGTATTCGCTTTCGCGGTATACTTTCAGCGTTCTTATATGCAGCGGCAATTTTTTTGCGGTAGAATCAAGATACTCAAGCAGCGTTCCGGCGGAAATAATTTCAACGCTTCTTTCGTCAAGTCCGAAACTTTTTAAATTTGCAAGACCGAATTGTTTTTCAAGCCTTTCCCTTGCCCGCACAGGGTCAAAAAGCCAGTCAGCCCACCTGTTTATAACAATGCCGCTTCTGTCATATACGGCGGCAGCAAGCTGTTTTTCCTCTTCCAAAAGCGATTCCTGCACCAGCATTTCTTTTATTTGAAGCCTTTCAAGTTCCTGACGCAGTATTTCCGGTTCATCCTTGTTAAAACCGGTTGTAAAAAAACCGCCGGTTGACAGGTCGATATAGGAAAAAGACAGGGTGTTCCCCGCGGCTGCAAGACAGCAAAGGTAATTGGAACTTCCCTTGTCAAGAAAGTCCTCGTCAACTGTCGTTCCCGGCGTAATTATTTCTATAACTTCACGGTCAATGAGCTTTTGTTTTTCCTGCGCGGTGAACTGTTCGCAAACGGCGATTTTTTTTCCGACTTTCAAAAGGCGCGCTATGTATGACCTTGCGGCATGATACGGAACGCCGCACATGGGAAGACCGTTACGGCTTGTAAGCGTAAGATTTAAAAGGGAAGAAACTTCAACCGCGTCATCGGCGAACATTTCGTAAAAATCGCCGAGCCTGAAAAATAAAATACTTCCTGAATGTTCCTTTTTTATGCGCCTGTACTGATCAAGCATTGGACTGGAACGAAGACCATCCATGTCGTTTTAATTTCTTCCCGACTTTGTCCGTAAATTTTGTATTAACTTTTCAGTTATATCTACAGTAGCGCTGTGCCAGACTATTCCCTTGCTGTCGCCAAGATCAATAACCATACTGTAACCTTCGCTTTCCGCTATATAGCGTATTTCATCGTACACCTGATCAAGGAATGATCCTGAGCGCATTAAATTTTTCCTTTGGTCCTCAAGAATTGCAGTCTGCGTCTGGTAATAATCTTTTAACGCTTCGTTCATTCTGTAGACTTGTCCTTCAAGCCTGTTTGCTTCGGTTTGATCTCCCTTCAGCACCGCTTCCGAAAGCCTCGCCCTTAATTCGGTAATTTCTCTTGTGCGCCTGTCAATTTCATTCTGAACCCTTGTGCTGCGTTCATTGAATTCCCTTACTGGCCGGGAGTCCCTGAAAAAGTCCGTGTATACTTTAGGTAAATCGACAACGGCAAACCGCGTAAGCTGCTGGCTGTACAACGCGCAGGAAACGCCAAAAAATAAAATCAACAAAGTTTTCTTAAACATAAATACCCTCTAATATGGTAAAATAAAAGATATTACAAGGTCTACCCCTGACCCCGGCCTTGATTCCTTTCCGAAAATAGAACCGGTTACCCATGTAAAATCGCCGTTAATAAATCTGAACCTTTTGGCAATACTTACGCGTATAGGAAACTGCGGCATGGCGACCCTTAAACCGCCGCCGAAGCTGAACCGCATATTATCAATGCTGAAATTTGATTCATTATTGGCATTCTTACCGAAGTAATATCCCTGCTGTGTTTCAACGCCCGCTCCGTCAAAGAACAAATCAAACGCCAAAATACCGCGGACGAGCGGGAAACGAAGCTCGACCCAACTGTCCAAAAGTAAAAGACCTTTATCGCGGAATGCGTCGCTCCACCCTCTTCCGACAAACATTCCATCAACGGAAAGCTGGTTTGCTTCTTCAATGACAAGTCCGCGTCCCGGCTGGCTAAACAGGAACGAAATCCCGAAATTCACAGCTAAAACGCTTTTAAAACTCCATTTTTCACCTACCGGAATATCAAACAGGGTATGGAAATACTGCGCTTTTGAATCGCTTCGCATATAATGTTCCGTTTCTTTTCTTAAAACGCCGAAAAACCCCAGCCGTTCCATCAGATAATACCCGCTGGAAGGATCGTAGTATATGTCGCGCTGATCAAGCGAAAGAGACGTCCACAATGAATTTTTCGGCGTCCACATATTGTTGCTGTTTCTTAACGCGGGATCAAACGGTCTGAATATTTCATCGAATGTATTCCTTATCATACCAAACCGCGTTCCCCCGCTTAAACTTAAATTACCGAGTAATGTTGACCAGACATATCCTGAAGATAAAGCCAGAGAAATATACCACTGTTTATAATTCATAAGGAATTCTCTCGGCGGGTTTTTGTTTTTATTGGCATATTCGTTATAAGAAGAAAATCCGTCGGGATATGCGTAAAGCTCATCGCCGTAAAACCAATAATTCTGGTTATTCATGGGCGTAAAGAGTTTTGAATAATCGACGGACAGTTCAACTCCAAGCGAGAGCGGAAGACCCATAACCCATCTTTGCATATAGTTTAACGATAATTTACTTGAATCTATAATTGAAGAATTCAGCTTTAACCCGATCTGGTTTCCGCTTCCGGCAAGGTTGCGGTCTGTCCATTCAAACAATCCGGATACCGGGAAAGATTCGGGGTCTGCGCTGCCCGAGAAGGTAAGTCCGAACTGAAGATCAGTTGTCATCTGTTCTTCAACGGTAATTACCAGTTCCATAAGGTTTTCCGCGCTTCCCGGAAGAGTGTCAGGCAAAACCGCAGAAAAAAACTGAAGGTTGTAAAGATTCCTTAACGCTTCCATAATCTTTGTTTTAGAAAACACATCTCCCGGTTCCAGGGGAATTTCCCTTAGAATCACTTCGGTTTTTGTTTTTTCATTTCCAAGAACAATAATATTTTCGATATAGGCTCTGCTTCTTTCAATAATTATAATTGAATATGAAAGGGTATTATTGATATAATCCTTTTCCGGCGCCCTGATTATTGAATTGAAGAGATAGCCGTTCTCATAGTAGAGATCGGAGACTCTCTGTAAATCCATTTCAAGTTTTGTTGAATTTACAATTTCGCCTGTTTTGGAAGTTATAAGTTTTGCAAGCTGTTCGGTAGTAAAAATGATATTGCCGCTGAACGTAACCCCTCCGAACCTGAACTCGCTGCCTTCATCAATCAAAAAGGTAAGGGTTAAATTTGTGCCCTTGCCGTCCGTGTCAAAAGTCCGCGTAACATCCCTTACAACAGCGTCAATATAACCTCGGTCATGATAATATTTTGCAACAGCTTCCCTGTCCTCTAAAAGCATAGCTTCCTGAAAAGCCCCTTTATTAAGCAATGATCTGGCTTTTAACGAAAGCTGGCTTCTTAGCGCGTTGTTTGAAAATTTTGTGTTGCCCTGAAACTCTATTTTGGATATCGAGATTTTTTCATGTTCGGTGATGCGGAAAGTAACTGTTACAGATGAATCTCTTGCGGTATTTTCTTCGGCTTCTACTATGATATTCGGAAAGCCTTTTTCTATATAGAGTTTTTTTATGGCTTCAACGTCGACGCGTATTTTTGCCTGATTAAAAATATCGTTAACCTTTGTGGTAATGACATCGTTAATGTCCCTGTTGCGAAGACCGGAATTTCCGGAAAAAACAATCCTGCCCACTACAGGGCGTTCAATGACATTAAACCTTAACAGTACCTCGCTGCCTTCCGTATTGGCGCGGACAGTTGTAGGGTCTATACGTTCAAAATATTCCAAAGCATAAAGTTTTCCCTGTATTTCCCAGAAAACAATTTCATTGAAAATACGGCCTTTGTACGGCTGCATAAGCGCGTTTATTTCTGCCGGAGAAATATTCTTAAGTCCGCTGAAAACAATATCTCTGATTGGTTTTCCGATAAACCAGTCGTCGTCGTTTTCAGATACCGATTTTCCGGCAGACTCGTCATAGTTTTCATATATCGGGTATCCCGAAAACCAGTCATAAAAATCATCATATGCAGGATTTTCTATTAACTGGTCGTCGTTTCCGGATATTGTGTCTCCGGTAAACCAGCCATCATCGTTTTTGGATATTGAGTCTTCAATAGACCGGTCATTAGACCAGTCATCAGACGAGTTCTCAAACAAGTCATCGTTATTTTCGGATATTGTATCCCCGATAAACTGACCATCATCGTTTTCGGATACCGGATTCTCAGTAAACCGGTCGTTTTCAGTTATCGGCTCTTCGATAGGCCAGTCATCATTTTCAGACTGCTGGGAAAACCCCAAAACTGCTGTTGTGAATAAAAGAAAAATAAAAGCCCTAATTTTCATTAACTCTCCTAAAACGATTTACGCCAAGTTAGGGTAATTGAATTATCATCCACCCACCAGTTTTCCGGGTGATTTGGGAAAAAAGACCATCTTATGCCAAAAAACGGACTCTGTAACTCGATTCCGATATCCGGTTCAAACTTAATGCCCCCGAATGAACGTTTGTTATCATCATATTTCACCGTAAGCATTCCCTGAACAAACATATCATTTCCGACGTACTTACCGATAAAAACAGTCGTATTATCAAGAAAGTTACCAAAGCGGTTTGAACCGCCGGGAAGCTGCCCAAAACCTGATGTTCCGGAAATTACCGCGTTTTGTATAAATTTTGTCCTTATACTTAACATATCCAAATTCAAAAAATTCCTTAGCGTACGCTCAAAACGCCGCATGAAAATCATCTGGGAAAAAACATTCGAACCGGAAACAAATTGCGCCATAAGGTCAGTCGATGATGTAAGCATAAGCCGTTGGGTACGATCTATGTTTACATAACCCTGAGTATTGCTTAAATTGTGTCCCAGAATCGAATTAATTTCAAGCTGGGAAAGACTTGGAGTAGATTCAAAACGCGGCGAGAAATCCAGAAGAGGCTGATTCTCAATAATCATGGATATGGTTACGGGTCCAGAATCCGAACGTTCCCTTATTTCCGCTCTGGCGCTTAAACGAGGATTAAATTGTGTTTCACTTTCCCTGAAAACCAGGCTTCCCTGCTGGATATGGAAATTTCTGTCAAGGTAATTTAATTCGCCCCTTCGGACATTAATGTCGCTGATAAGCGAGTATTGCCCCGATTGTGAGTCTGATTTTACTAAGAATACGGTCCCTATTTCGGGATTTACCCTTAAAAGGGGGCGCAGTTTGTTCGGCCAAAAAAATTCCACCATTGGGCCTGTAGTTATGGATATGTCAACAACAGAATTAAATACTTTTGCGGATGCGTCTTCTAAACCGTTTCTTGCCGCTGTAATATGCTCCATGTTGACGCCCATTTCGGTGTTATCCATGAAAAGGATACCCCTGATTTCAATTATTCTGTCATTTGAATTTGAAACCAGTTCCAGCTTCCCTGAAGCGTTTCCGTTTGCAGTAAAACCTGCAATATTAATGTCATACGGGATAGGGGTTTTTCTCGGGATATTGATGTCAAGTCCGATATTTTTAGGCGCCCAATACTCAAATCGTAACCAGCCGCTTACGCTTCCTCCTCCTCTGCCTACGCTTGTAGCCACAGGGCCGAACGCCATTTCGTAACCTTCAGCCGTTATATGAAACGGCACGGGCTTTATATCATCGCTTACATATTCCGGAACCTGTATATTAAAACTTGTTCCCGTACCTGAGCCGTAAAACTCGGGATTCCACACAGGACCGCGCAGGTTCATCTTTCCCGTTATATAGCCTCCTGCAAAGTTGAGACTGTCTTCAGTGTCTTTTACCAAGTACCATAACGACGCCATATCTATGTAAAAATCGCTTGTATAAGCGTCAAAATAACCTTTGTCGTATATACCGGCAAAAGAACCCCTTACAGGAAACGGAGCCGAAAGGCTTAAGTAAAAATTGCCCGCATTGTCAGTCTCAAGCCTTAACATATCCTGTATGCCGCCTGAAACTGAAATTGCTTTTTCATCCCCTGTTATGTGAAAAGCCATACTGTCCTGGGATAAATCTCCGTATTTTATATTTGTGATGCTTAAGGTTCCGTTAAATGAATTGGTTATCTCCCCTATATCTATCCATGAATCAACCTTGTAAAAGTCCGCGTCTATGTCTATTATTCCTTCAATAGTTTTTCGTTTATTAAAACCGCTTATTTCCGCATTGATTTTTGCAATGCCTTCCGAGGGACTGATGTTAAAAACCGGAAAAACAGCGTTAATATTTCTGTAACCGAATTTAAAGCCGAGTAACATCAGCGTATTGTTTGTTAAAAACATCTCTCCTGAACCCTGAATGTCCCGCTGTTTTGCGGAAAAAGAAGACAAATTCGCATGCACATTAAATGAGTCTGCCGAATTCCAGGACAATTGCGCGTCCGCGTTTGCCAGTATTACGCCGTTTCCCTGAATAAAACGGTCTATGCGCGCATTGGATACGGAGCCGTTTATGCTTAGAAAATTGTTTTTCAGCATTCCTTCAATTTTGTACAATTCCCCTTCTTCATGTCCGTCCGTAAGATCGGCAAAAAACTGCAGATATGAAAAATCATGGGACCATTTAAAATCCGCGCTGCCCGCAAGCGAGCCTTTATTGTCGTTGTATGAAATATTCCTGAAGCCCGCACCGTCCTGATCCGCAATGCCTGAAATATTTAAATTTACCTCCCCGTTTCGCGTATATAAACCCTGAAACCCGAAATGGGAGACATCCAAAGACCAGAAATCCGCCGAATAGTAACGCAAAGCGGAGTAAAAATTCATGTATACTGGGCTTACGCTTGTGGGAACGGGAAAATTAACGCCTTCAATGTAGCCCGATATTGCGCCTGTTTTAGATACGCTGCCGTAAACATGAAGCCCGTTCGGGTCGCTTATGATCAATGTATTCCTGTCTAGAATGTGTCCTTCTATATTCCATGAAACGTCAAGGTAATTCGCGTTAACCGAAAAATCAAGAACTTTTTCATTCGGGAAAGCCGCATCGGCGGAAAGCGTCAGTTCGTTATTACCCAGATAAAAAATTCCGTTGTTCAGTAAAAAATGCCTGTTTGTGCCGGACAGGGAAATATTCCCCAAGACTGTTTTTCCCCTGGAAATGGTTATATCGGGAACGTTATATGCAATATTACTGTAATCCGAAGAAAAGAATATCTCGGCGTCTATTACTGTGCTCCGCATGGGGCTTAAGTTTGCAGGGGAAATATTTACAAGATTGGTAAAGGGCTGAAAAATTTCCGCAAGATTATAGATTGAAAAAGAATCAAGCGAAAGCGAAGCCTCAATGCGCCCGGGGTTTTTATTCATAACGGCGTCAAGATAAACTGCGCCGTTGTTTTCGCAGACGGCGGAAACTGTAACGCCTATATCCCTGTCCGACTGGTTTAGATACGCGTTAAATTTTTTAACGGAAAAAGAACCGATGGAAAATTTTTCGCTTAATATTCCTATATCCCTTCCATGGCTGGAAATGTTAAAAACGCCGTTAACTCTTTCTTTTCCGGTAATACTGAAATGTTCGACAGAAAGAATTCCGGAAGGCTTAAAAGGAGTAATGCCGATGCCGCCTTTATAACTTATTATCCCCTGAAAAAACCCGCTCTTTGCGGTGTCTGCGGACATATTTACGCAAAAATCATTAACGGCAATATAATCCCTGCCTCCGATGATATTAACCGAAAAAGCGTCTGAAAGATTCGAATTTTCCCACCGCGACCTTGTAAGATTTCCGCTTTGCAGATTTACGCTGTAATTAAGCTGTCCGTTGTTTTCATACTTCAGCAGTACGCTGCCTGAAATCGCCGCAGTCAGAAAATAACTGACATTCTTCCAGTAATCGGAAAAATTCAGGAGGGAGCCCGCCAAAAAATTATTAAAGTTTAATTCCGAAAGTATACTCCCGGTTTCCGTATTGCAGCGGATAAAATAACCCAACGGCTTTTTTTCGCCGCTTGATGCGAGATTTGCAATTTTATCCTTAAAGGCAAAATCCATTTTAACGGGATTCATTTTAAAAAGCAGGCGCATATCGTTTCCGCCGGCGGAAGCCAGCCTGAAAAACGATTCCGGATTTTTCTTTGAATTCTTTTCCGAACAGGTAAGCGATGAAAGAGAGATATTTGCCCTTATCTCTTCCGTCTTTGTAAAATATCCGCCGTTTATTCCGATATTTGCATTTATAACAATTGTCCTGTCAAAAAACCCCGCGAGATTAACTTCAATTCCGGAAATTGTTTCAAGATACATAGTATTTTCGTTTATCCTGAAATCAATATTCATGTTGTCAAGCTGAACCGATGTCTGTCCGCTTGAAACAAAGATATTAAAACGGCGTATCCTGTAATCTGCCTTATCAGGTATAAATTCCTTTATCTGCTGAAAAGTATTGCCTGAAGAATCGGATAATGATCTAAAGTGTTCGATTATGTCTTTGTCTTTTACAAGATCAATGTGAAAATCAGGGCGGTCAATATAAATCATGTGAATTGCCGGTTTTTTACCGAACAACAGGTCGCCCAATGAAAAATAAAACCGCGCGCGGGAAACGGTTAATAATTCTTTTTCGCCCTTTCTAAACCTTAAATTCCTGATATCAAATGAATTGAAAAACACAGGACGTATTGATGAATACCGTATTTCCATGCCTGTAAGGGTTTCCAGTTTTTCAATGAAATTGGCGCGTATGTTTGTTATTGCTCTGTTAAGAGCCTTATGTACCGGCTCAAGCGCAAGCGATGAAAAGCCTATTAATGCTAAAAAGACGAGTATTTTTATGTAAAATGAACGGGGTATATTCGGTTTCCCGTTCTTTCTGGTAAAAAATGACAATACTTAACCCTAAAAGTCTTTATTTTCTATAATTATAACACTTATTCAGGTTAAATGTATCGTAATATAGGACTTATTCGTTGATTCTTTAAGCTTTTCCTGATTAAATGACATAATAATGGATTTTATTCCCAATTTTGCAGTGTTTGAAGGCGGGGACGGGAGCGGTACGACCACCCAGCTTTCGATATTGACTGAACGTTTAAAAAACACCAAAAAAACGTTGTTTTTCCCGACCTTTGAACCTACAAACGAAAAAACGGGCATGTTAATACGAACCGCTCTTAAAAAAGAGATAACGATTGAATCTGAAACCCTGTGCTTTCTTTTCGCCGCCGACCGAAATGAACACCTTTACGGGCAAGAAGGCATTCTGGCGCATACAAAAAGGAACGAACTTGCAATCAGTGACAGGTATATTCTGTCTTCGCTTGTTTATCAGGGGATAGAATGCGGCGATGAGCTCCCTCAAGCCCTGAATTTACGCTTCCCCGCCCCTGAATTGACCATTTTTCTTGATATAGCTCCCGAAATTGCCCTTGAACGCATAAAAGACCGTTCTTCCCGTGAAATTTACGAGTACCTTGATTTTCAAAAGAAAGTCCGGGAAAAATACAAAAGTCTGTTAAAAACTTACGGCGAAGCAGGCGGCTGGGTCGAAATAATTGATGCTTCGGGACACATTCAGGAAGTAGCGGATCAGGTATGGAGCATAATCTCTCAAATGCCGATACTAAAAAGCAGTGAAGACATTTTTTAAATCAGCGGTAATTCTCGTTTTATTAACGGCCGCCCTTCCGGTGAACGGGTATTTTGTAACCTACAAGGAACAGTATTACAGGCTTTTTCATGTCCATTACATTCAGTATCCGGATGACACTATGGAAAACATCTACTGGCTTGAACAGGCTATGAAGGCGGATTTTGCCAATCCGCTTTATGCGCTTGCACTTATTGAAAATGAGATTCAATGGGAAAAGTACCGTTATCTTTTCAATATGCACATAAATATTAAATTGACAGAGCAATACCTTTTTTTGGGCAACAAATGGAACAAGCGTAACGCGTATTTCTACAATGCCCCTTGGAAGGATCAAAACCTTGAAAGTTTAAAAACTGCCGAAACCTGTTTTCGTACCGCTCTTTATTACTGGGACGAAGCGGTCTCATGGGCTGAAAAAGCAAATGAAAGGCGTTTCAGGTGGATAAATTTGCAGAAAGTTCAATTTTGGGAAGATGAAGCGTTTAGAACCGAGAATGGCAAACTTGATTACGCAAAAACCATAAAGCGCGAACTGGATTTACTTCAAAAGGTGCGTGAAAAATTTGAAGCGATGGAACACTATTATTAAAAAAGTTCACCCTGTATATGCTGTATTTGAGACTCAATTTTAGACTTTGAAATTAATGATAAAAATTCTTCCTCATTAATAACAGGTATTCCAAGTTCGCGGGCTTTTTTATTTTTTGCCGAGCCTGACCGAGTATCATTTGTTACAAGGTAGGAAAGCCCCTTTACCACCGAGGATTTTGCCTGCGCTCCCAGCGATTTTATTTTTTCTTCCGCTGCCGTCCTTTTTATAGTTTTCATCTCGCCTGTAAAACAGAAAGACAGCCCGCGCAGAGGAAGGGTTTCTTCCGACACAGGCGCCGCTATTGTTATCACTCCTGTCTTTAAAACTTCGTCAATTTCTCCTGCGCATTCTTTTAATCCGTCTGCAATAACTGTTGCGGTAATTTCACCTAATCCGTATACGGAGGATAATTCGCCGATTGACGCTGTTTTTAATTTTTCCGGAGTGTTAAAACCCGCCGCCGCAATCTTTTCCATCGTGGTTTCCGCGATTCCTTCAAAGTCAAATCCCGCTATAAATTCCGCAAGGGACAGTTCCCGCCTTGTTTGAATATGGCGTATAACCTTGGCTGCGGAAATTTCTCCCATCCTGTCGTATTCGGCAAGTTCGTCAATAGTCAATGTATATAAATCATGAATATGCCTGACTCTTTTTTTATCAAAAAGCTGTTTTATAAGTTTTACACCAAGCTCGCGGATATCAAGCACGGAAACCCATTTTTCCAGCCTGTGCAAAAGCCTTTTAGGGCATTTCGTATAAGGACAGTAGAGCCTTGTTCCCGCGTCAGTAAGTTTTGTTCCGCAGACACCGCAGACTTCGGGAAAAACAATTTCTTCTGTCTTTTTTGGCTGAGAGACAGGCGCAAGCCCTTCGATCTTGGGAATTATTTCCCCGCGTTTTACAACAGAAACAACCGAACCGATTTTCAGACCCATAGAGCGGATCATATCAGGGTTGTTAAGATTCGCCCTTTTAACAGTTGTACCTGCAAGACGGACGGGATCAACAATGCCTATCGGCGTATAGGTTGCGCCTGATTCGCTCCATTCCACATCGTTTAAAATACTGAAAGCCGTCTCAAGTTCAAACTTGAAAGCGATTTGTTTTTCAGGTCTCGCTTTCCGCAGGTCCGCCATGTCGGTTTCAGCGTCTTTTACCACAAGCCCGTCAATGTCAAAAGGAAGGCTTTCTCTTCCTGTGGATACCTCATCACGGTACGCAATAATTTCCTGCGCTTCAGTAAAAACCTTTGTTTCCGTTGTATAAAAGTTCCGTTTTTTAAGCCATGCAATTTTTTGTATTTCGTCCTTGAAAAAAAAGTCGTCGTTTAAAGACGCCGCGTCATAAACAATTAGTTCCAAATCTTCGCAGCCCTGACCGTCCTTGCGGCGCATAAGACCGTTGGCGGCATTACGGCAGTTTGCCTTGGACGGATATTTATTTTTCCATACTTCATGAGTCATAATAACTTCACCCCTGATGCCGCCCGTAAAAGAAATGTCCAGTTTATCAATAACGCCCTTCATACGCCGCGCGTTTGCGGTAATTTCATCTCCTATTATTCCGTCTCCGCGGGTTACGGCTCTAATCAATTTTCCCTTTTCATATTGGAGTTCAAGACTTGCTCCGTCCATTTTATACTGGACAAGGAATTTCTTTGTTAACCCGCTTTTTTTATCTGTTAACAATGTATCTTTCTGAGTAGGTAAACCCGTTTTTTCAGCCCATTCAAGAAATTCTTCCCTGTTTGAAGCTTTATCCTGACTTCCCATAGGAATCAAATGACGCGCTTTTGGAAAACCGTCAACATCAGGTCCCGCCCCTATCTTTTTCATTATTTCGCTGTCAGGAGCGAGATTTTTTAATTCTTCCCAAAGAAGATCAAACTCTCCGTCTGAAATTTCAGCTTCCCCGTTGTAGTACGAAGCCTGATATTTTTGAATTAGTCTTTCAAGCTCGGCAATCCGCTCTTTCTTTGACTCCATAATTTACAATATCACCAATTCAGCGTTTTTTACAGACAGATACGCCTATAGACAAGGAGGTTATCTTTCTTAATACTGTATATATGGCAGATATTGAATATGAAAAAAACAGATTAACAGAAAAATTGTCAGACCAATATTCACGCAATGTAATTACTTTGGATGAATATGAAAGGCTTTTGGATTACATTAATAAAATAGAAACGACAAAGGAAATTTCTATCGCCAACAATATGCTGCAGGTATACAAGCCTGCTGAATCTCCTGAACCTGATAATGTTACCGGTATTTTTGATATTTTTAAAGGACAAAGATACGATACAATTTTTTCCAACAGGACTGTGAATTTAGAACCCAAAAACGGCAGGGGAGGCAAATTTTCCGTTGTATTCGGCACAAATAAAATAATTGTCGCTAACCTGCCTCCCGGAAAAACAGTAATCAATATAGAATGCGTTTTCGGTTCAATAGAAATTTTGTTATGCCAAAATGTAAAAATTATAAACAGTATAAATCCCGTTTTTTCAAATGTAGACGCTCCACACGGCAGTTATGACGAATATCTTCCGGAACTCCATTTAAAAGGAGAGGTTGTTTTCGGTAATGTAACGATTAAAAGAATATGAGCGTATTCGAGATTTACGTTGAAAAAAAGACAGATTACGCGGAAGAAGCGGCTTCTGTCGCTGCCGATCTGCGTCTGGGACTGCAAATTGAAAGTATAAAAAATGTCAGAATTATAAACCGTTATTATGCTGAAGGTATTACTGAAGATGATTTTGAAGCCGTAAAGCGCACAATTTTTTCCGAGCCTCCTGTTGACATTATTTACGACAAGCTTCCCCTTCTTGACGGAGCCTGCTTTTTTGCGGTTGAGTACCTTCCGGGACAGTTTGACCAACGCGCCGATTCCTGCGCCCAGTGCGTCTCGCTTTCGACAGGAAAGGAAAGACCTGTTATTCAATCCGCGAAAATATACGCTGTTTACGGAAATATTACAGACGTTGAGTTCGGCAGAATAAAGTCCTGGCTTATAAATCCTGTTGAGAGCCGACAGGCTCTTCTTGAAAAACCCGCTACTCTTTGTCAAAAATTTACGCAGCCTGACGATGTAGCTTTTCTTGACGGGTTTATTTCGCTCTCTGCCGCCGGTCTTGAAGAACTGTACGTAAATATGAACCTTGCGATGGATTTTTCCGATCTTGAATTTTGCCGTGCGTATTTCCGTGACGAAGAAAAACGCAATCCAAGCGTTACGGAAATTCGCGTGCTTGACACTTATTGGTCGGATCACTGCCGCCACACGACATTTTTAACAGAACTTGATGATGTGCAGATTGACGACGAGCCGTTACGTGAAAGTTTTGAGAATTACCTTGAACTGCGCCAGTCTCTCGGCATAATTGAAAAACCAGTTACCCTTATGGATATGGCTACAATCGGTGCAAAAACCCTAAAAAAGCAAGGGTTTTTAAAGAATTCGGACGAATCAGAAGAAATAAACGCCTGTTCCGTAAAAATAAAAGTTGATGTTGACGGCGTAGAACAGGACTGGCTTTTAATGTTCAAGAATGAAACGCACAACCACCCGACTGAAATTGAACCGTTCGGAGGAGCCGCAACCTGTCTTGGAGGTGCAATACGCGATCCGCTTTCAGGCCGTTCCTTTGTCTATCAGTCAATGCGCGTAACAGGAGCGGCAAATCCGCTTCAGGACAGCGCTTATACAATGAAGGGTAAACTGCCGCAGCGTAAAATTTGCCGTACTGCCGCCGCAGGTTTCAGCTCTTACGGAAACCAGATAGGACTTGCGACAGGTCATGTTTGCGAAATTTATCATCCAGGCTATGCCGCCAAACGTATGGAAATAGGAGCCGTAATAGGAGCCGCTCCCGCTTTTAATGTTGTCCGTAAGACGCCGAAGCCGGGAGACATTGTTATCCTTTTAGGCGGACGCACAGGGCGGGACGGTATCGGCGGAGCGGCGGGTTCTTCAAAATCGCATACGTCAAGTTCGCTTGAAACCTGCGGCGCCGATGTGCAAAAAGGAAACGCGCCCGAAGAACGTAAATTGCAGCGGCTTTTCCGCTGTTCTGAAGCAACAAGGCTTATAAAAAGGTGCAACGACTTCGGCGCGGGCGGAGTTTGTGTTTCTGTCGGGGAACTTGCCGACGGACTGGAAATTAATTTAAGCAAGGTTCCGAAAAAATACGAAGGTCTTGACGGCTCTGAGCTTGCGATAAGCGAAAGTCAGGAAAGAATGTCCGTAGTTACGGCAAAAGAAGACGCGGATAAATTTATCGCTCTTGCAGCTAATGAAAATTTGGAAGCGACTGTTATCGCGAATGTTACACATGAAAAACGCCTTATAATGAAATGGAACGGAAAAACCGTTGTAAATCTTTCGCGGAAATTCCTTAATTCCAACGGCGCGAAGAAAAAAGCGAAAGCGCGCATAACTTCTGTTTCAAAAAAAAACGATGAGAATCAAATACATAACGAAGATTCATTTAAAAAACTGGTTTGCGGTCTTAATATATGTTCGCAAAAAGGGCTTGTTGACCGCTTTGATTCCAGTATAGGGGCGGCAACCGTACTATCTCCTTACGGCGGAAAATATCAGCTTACTCCTTCTCAAAGCATGGCGGCGAAAATCCCCGCGCTTGACGGCGAAACAAAAACCTGTTCCCTTATGTCATGGGGTTTTGATCCTGAAATATCAAGCATAAGTCCCTATCACGGAGCTGTTTTCGCAGTAGTCTATTCTCTGGCGAAAATAATCGCTTCAGGCGGAAACAGAAAAAATGTTTATCTTTCCTTTCAGGAATACTTTGAAAGGTTACGTGACGATCCTTCCCGTTGGGGAAAACCTGCCGCCGCCTTGCTTGGCGCGCTTGACGCGCAGCTTGGACTTAAAATAGCCGCAATAGGCGGCAAGGATTCAATGTCCGGTTCTTTCGAGAATATTGACGTTCCGCCTACACTTGTATCGTTCGCAGTTTCTGTTTCAAAAACAGAAAACATTGTTACGCCTGAGTTTAAAAAAGCGGGAAGCTATGTTTATATATTAAAATCGCCTTTTTCTGTTTTTGAAAAATGCGATTTTGCCGCTCTGAGGGATTATTTTGACAATGTTGAAAAACTGCTATTAAAAGAAAAAATTCTCTCTTGCTGGGCTGTCGGCTGCGGAGGAACGGCGGAAGCCGTTTTTAAAATGTGTCTCGGCAACCGGATTGGTTTTACATCGGAAAAACCGCTTTTTTCAGGTTACGGTTTCCACGGTTTTGCGGTAGAGTCTGAAAAACCTCTGCCGGATATTAATACTGAGCTTTTGGGACGAACGACAAATGAGTATATTTTAAAAACAGCGGATTACGAAATCTCTCTTGATGAATTACAGGAAAAATGGGAAAAAACGCTTGAGTCTGTTTATCCCTGCTTTTCAGAACATGATAGTATAACGGAATTATTTAATTACGGTGAAAAACCGAGAATAAAACCGAAAACCTGTTACGCAAAACCGAATTTTGTTATTCCCGTATTTCCGGGAACAAACAGCGAATACGATACAGTAAAGGCAATCGAAAAAGCCGGAGGAAAGACAAGCGTTTTTGTTATAAGAAACCTCACTGCCTCAAATATAGCGCAAAGCGTAAAAGAATTTGAAAAAGCCGTATGCGAAGCGCAGGGCATAGTTATTCCCGGAGGATTTTCAGGAGGGGACGAACCTGACGGTTCGGGGAAATTTATTACCGCGTTTTTTAGGAACTCTTCTGTCGCCGACGCTGTAACCGGTCTTTTGGAAGACCGTGACGGACTTGTCTGCGGTATTTGCAACGGGTTTCAGGCTCTTATAAAACTCGGACTTGTTCCCTACGGTAAAATTTGCGATATGACGGAAGACTCACCTACCCTAACCTTTAATACAATAGGAAGACATCAATCGGTTCTTGTAAGGACCCGCGTTGTTTCCGTTAAATCCCCATGGCTTTCTCATCTTGAATTAGGTGAAAACTACATAGTGCCTGTTTCACACGGAGAAGGCAGATTTATTGCGAGTGAGTTAACCATTCGGGAGCTTGCTGCTAACGGGCAGATTGCAACTCAATATGCGGATTTTGACGGAAATCCGTCTCAGGATATACGTTTTAACCCCAATAATTCCAATTTTTCAGTAGAAGGAATAACCTCCCCCGACGGTCGGGTGTTCGGGCGTATGGCGCATAACGAGAGGTTTGACGACGGTCTTTATAAAAACATACCCGGTATAAAAAAAATGGATATATTCGCCGGAGCTGTCACGTATTTCATGTAATAGTTTAAAAGACAAAACATGATTATTATTTATTAAGCGAGGGAAATATGCGGCTGACCGCCCGTAAATATACAATTTCCGATATGTTTACTCTTTCATTCCGCGCCGCTCCTTTGTATTCATCGCTGACAGCACTAAGACGGTTAATAACCGCTTTTATTCCCACATTGAATATCTTTGTTACAGCTTCCTATGTAAACACGGCGCTTGACATACTTGCGGGCCGCGTTACGCGCCAGGCAATCTACAAACCAATCGCGCTTATCATGGCTATGGCTGCGTACTACATATTATACGGCGCGGCGGAAAGATTTATGATATGCCGGTGGTCGCTTTTGCTGCGGCGCAGACTACGGCCGTTGATGGTGAACAAAGTCGCAAAGCTGGAATATAAACATATAGAAAACTCAAAGACAGCAGACCTGATTGCAAGAGTCGCTCCGACATTTGACACGCAGGTGCAGGATATGTACCAGCGTATAATGGATACGGCGGAAACATTTTTATTTGTTGTCGGTATTTTAATAACACTATTTACTCAAATTTGGTGGGTGGCGTTATGTCTTATAACAGTCAGCGTCCCTGTTATGATGATTGCAGTAAAGGCGGGCAGGCGCAGTTACGACGCCGACAAGGAAATGACCAAAATCGACAGGCGGGTTAATTATATTTCCGGAGTGTTAAAAAGCCGAGAGACCGCAGATGAACGCGCCATGTACGGATTTACAGACGAGCTTAACAGGCAGTACTCTGATCAATATCACTTTGCAAGGAAGTTCCGCCTTAAAGTGGATATTTCAAATTTTACAAAAAATAAAATGGGCGGCGTTGTATGCTCATTAACGGCGGTATTTACAATGCTGGCTCTGTTAAAGCCGGCCGCGTCAGGCTCAATTAACTACGGTATGTTTGTCGGACTTATAGTTGGGATAACGAGTCTTTCCGGGCGGCTGTCATGGGGCGTTAACTGGATAGTGGAGGATATTTCACGTAAAAAAGAATATTTAAAAGATTTTACCGAATTCATGGCGCTTAGCGAAATACCGGACGCAACGGACCTTCCCGCTAAAAGTATAAGTTTTAATAAAATAGAATTTAAAAATGTGTTATTTACTTACCCCGGCGCTGAACAGTCCGTTTTAAACGGCGTATCGTTTGTAATTGAATACGGGAAACATTATTCTTTTGTGGGAGTAAACGGGGCGGGCAAGACAACCATCACTAAACTGCTTACCGGTTTGTACGCAAATTATGAAGGCAATATTTTCGTGGACGGACGCGAGTTACGCGAATTTTCTCAGGCGCAGTTTAAAGCTCTGTCTTCCGTTGTGTATCAGGACTTTGCAAGGTATTTCCTTACCTTATACGAAAATATCGCCATAGCGATGCCGCATGATGAGGAAAATGCTAAACGCGCCGGTGTTGAAGAAACTGTCAATCTGGTCGAATTAAAGGAAACCGCAGCTAAATTAAAAAACGGGCTGGATACCCAGCTTGGCAAAATACACGAAGACGGCGTTGATATTTCAGGCGGCGAATGGCAGAGAACCGCTATGGCGCGTTCGATTGTAAATAAAGCGCCGCTTTGTATTCTGGACGAACCTACCGCCGCCCTTGATCCATCCTGTAAATGAAAGCCATGTTTACCGTAAATTTGAACAAATCTCGCGGGGACGCACTACAATCTTTATCAGCCACAGGCTTGGTTCCACCAAACTTGCCGATGTGATTTACGTGCTGGATAAAGGCAAAATCGCGGAAACAGGTTCCCACGCGGAATTAATGGCGCATAATGGTCTATACGCGGAAATGTACAACTCTCAAGCGGGATGGTACTCGCAGGACAAGGAAACGCAATATGCCTGAAGTTAATAAAAAAATTGAGCGTCCCAAAGTGCCTTTTAACAAGATAATACGCTTTGGACTGTCCATGACATTTAAAACCATTCCGTTCTTATTTATATTTATTAATATCGTGGCTGTCGCACACGGCATAAGTTACGGATTTACCATATTTATGATGCAGCGTTTTTATGATTCCGTGGAGGCTGTAATTACACATAACGGAATTATGCGAAGCGCATATTTGGCTGTTGCCGCGCTGGGACTGTCCATGCTCCTGCGCGAACTGCTTAACGGCATACATAACTTTATGCACAATGTCTGTTTTAACAAAATGAACGGTGGAATGACCAAAATAATACACGGTAAGATGGCGAAAATCGATCCCGTATGCATGGAAGATACAAATTTGCACGATGACATAAACAAAGCGCAGGAAGGCTCAGGCACGATCAGCTTCATCATTTTTATCGGAATAACGCTCTTCACATTTTATCTGCCGTTTTTTGTGTTTATGGCCTTGTATCTGTACTATTTAAAACCGCTGTTCATCATCTGTATAGTATTGATTTTCATTCCATCGCTAGCCGGACAGCTTATGCGCACCAATATCATTGAAAAATTTGAAGATAAGGCTGCGCCTATACGCCGCGAATTTGAAGCGCACGAACAGGCAATTACGCACAAGACATGGTATAAGGAAACCAGGCTGCTGGGCGGATACGTTTATTTTATGCGCCTGTTTATGGATACTATGCGCCGTTTGGGCAAGGCTGAATGGGAAGCAAACAGAAAAACCAATTTGATAAATTTAGGCATGAATTTTTTTACCTTATTGGGGGACGGCGGCATTATTTATATGTTGTTTGACGCTCTGTTAAAAGGCGAAATATCAGTGGGCGCGTTTGCTGCAGTTCATGAGGGTATGGGAATGCTCTTTTCCGTAATGGATGAAATTATCCGCAATCATATAGGGAATATCGCGTCGTCGCTTGGCAAGGCGCATAACTTTATCCGTTTTATGGAACTGCCCGAGCGCGGCGGCGCAGCCTGTGAACGAAAACCTGAAACGGGTATTATTGCCGAAGGCGCAAGTTTCAGGTACCCTAACGCTGAAACGGACAGCGTCAGCGGAATTAGCCTTACGATTAAGACCGGGGAAACGGTCGCAATCGTAGGCCAGAACGGAGCGGGCAAGACGACGCTGGCGCGGCTTTTAACTGGAATCTATAAGCCAAGCGAAGGCAGAGTGATATTGTACGGTATGGACACTTCCGGTACAGAAGCGAAGTATCTTTTCGGCAATTTATCAGGTGTGTTTCAAAAATACCAGCGTTATCAAATGACGTTACGCGACAATATAAGAATCAGCGATTTTGATAATAAGGCGGGTATTGAAACGCCGCTTGAGCAGGCGGGCGTAGCGCTTGAAAGCGGCAGTTTCCCGAACGGCGCGGAAACCATGCTCTCGCGCGAGTTTGACGGCGTTGATCTTTCAGGCGGCGAATGGCAGCGCGTAGCTATCGCCCGCGGTTTGTACCGCATCCACGACACAATTTTACTTGACGAGCCGACCGCCGCCATCGACCCTCTGGAAGAAAGCCGCATTTACCGTCAATTCATGGAAATGTCAAAAGAAAAGACAGCAATTATAATTACTCACCGATTAGGTTCCACGCAAATAGCTGACCGCGTACTGGTAATGGAAAAGGGACGGATTGTAGGCGACGGCACGCATGAGTCCCTGATGACGGACTGCGCGTTGTACAAAAATATGTACAACAGTCAGGCTGAATGGTATTCGGTTAAATAACCCTGCGATAAAAACCTAATGCTTGAAATGCCTTGTGCCGGTAAAGACCATCGCAATACCGTGTTTATCGCAAGCTTCGATTGACAGTTTGTCATTTACGGAGCCGCCCGGCTGAATAATCGCCTTAATTCCCGCCTTAGCCGCAGCTTCCACTATATCGCTGAAAGGAAAAAAGGCATCCGAAGCGAGAACTCTTACGGGAAGATTGTCTTTCCATGGATTGCCGCCCGTATCCGCCGATATTTCAGAAACGGCTTTTATGACGGCCGCGCTCCGTTCCAGCGACTGTACGGCAGGCCAGATACGGTTCACCTGCCCTCCTCCGATACCTGCCGCCGCCTGTTCTTTTACAATAATAATCGCGTTTGATTTTACAAAAGTTACAGCTCTCATTCCGAAAACCATATCATCTATATCACAGGCGGCAGGAGCCGTTTTTGTTACCACCTCCCACTTTTCAAGCAGGCGGCGGTCGGTTTGCTGAACAAGAATGCCGCCGTCAACGGCTGTGTATTCGTATGTTTCCGCCGGAGCCTTTTTCATTTTTAAAATACGCAGGTTTTTTTTCTTTTTAAGAATTTCAAGCGCCTCGTCTTCAAAATCAACAGCGGCGACAATTTCAAGAAATAACTCGCCTAATTTTAACGCAGTTGAAGCGTTCATTTTTGTGTTACACGCAATTATTCCGCCGTAAATAGAAACAGGGTCGCAGTAAAAGGTTTTTTCGTATGCTTCAAACAAGGTATCCCCAAGCGCGATTCCGCAGGGGGTATTGTGCTTTACAGCGACACAGCATATTTTACCGCCGCCTGCGGTTCCCGGAACAAGGCTCTTTACGTCATCTTCTCCAAAGGGCTCTGTGCCGCAGGCTGCAAGCCCAAAAGCGCAGGCGGCTTTCCACGCTATATCAAGGTCCCTTATGTTATTATAACCAAGCTCCTTGCCGTGAAGCTGTTCCATTCCGCTTAAAACGCCTGTGCTGTCGGCATACAGGTACAAAGCCGCCGATTGGTGGCTGTTTTCGCCGTAACGCAGGGACTGTCCCTTTTTCAGGGAAAGCGGCAGGAATTGGGGGTATTCTTCATCTAAGAGGAAGCGGGCTATAGCGGCATCGTAGGCGGAAGTAAGACTGAAAACTTTTCCCGCAAGGCGTTTTTTGAACTCAAGCGGGACGTTTTCCGTTTTAAGACCATTGATAACTTCGGTATAATCGGCAGGCTCTGTAAGGACAATAACATCACGGTGATTTTTTGCCGCGGAGCGAAGCATTGAGGGCCCGCCTATGTCAATAAATTCAATCGTTTCTTCAAAGGAAAGTCCTGCCTGTACTTTCTCGAAAAAGGGATAAAGGTTTACGCAGACAAGGTCTATTGTTGAAAGGTTCAACTCCTTTAATGTTTGCATATGGCTTTGCACATCGCGGCGGGCAAGGATTCCCGCGTGAACCGCCGGATGAAGGGTTTTTACACGCCCGTCAAGACATTCGGGAAAACCTGTAACAGCGGAAACATCGGTAACAGGGATATTATTTTCCTGCAAGTATTTGGAAGTGCCGCCTGTAGAAAGTATCTCCCACCCTGCTCCGTTTAAAAATGAAGCAAGTTCTACAATACCATCTTTATTAAAAACACTTATGAGAGCTCGTTTTTTCATTTCTGCGGCCTAGAAGACTTGAACTTCCATGCCTCTCGGCACCAGCACCTCAAGCTGGCGTGTCTACCAGTTCCACCAAGGCCGCAAGATACTCTTGTTTTTATCAAAATTACGCTATTTTGTCAACTTATTCCTTGACAGTTATTCTTTGACAGACGCGGGACTCGAACCCACCGCCTTCAGCTCCGGAGTGGACGCAAGCTAACAATTTATTAAGACTTAACAAGTCTATAAGAGACATTATATAGTAATTAAATAGACTAGTCAAGACTTCGCAATGCCTCACGTAAAATCAAACCGTAACAAGGCTGATGCCTCATAATAAAAATCTAACCATACGGAAAATGAAATAATACCGGCAAGAACACTTACCGGAGTACGTATGGAGTTAAATTTGAAG